>Ga0153953_1000427_pt1 | contig 14842 bp, 18 predicted proteins | sample TSNJ037MetaG_FD_104718 | JGI IMG/M metagenome (GOLD analysis project Ga0153953, IMG submission 104718) | Attine ant fungus gardens microbial communities from New Jersey, USA - TSNJ037 MetaG | ecosystem: Host-associated > Fungi > Mycelium > Unclassified | place: USA: New Jersey, Wharton State...
CACTTCAAACTCTGACCCCATTCGAAAAGCGGATTTCTCAAGATTGAGGTCAAGTAGAAGCTGACTTTTGAAAAATACACAGGCAGACATGACGAAAAATGACTGAGTGCATGGCTCGTAGAAAAAAACCGTGTGACCTTTGATGACGTACAGTCCGAAAATCTTATCTTATCTCTACAGACATATTATGGCTCATCGTGGGTGATTTTCCCCTCAAGTATTCTTTGACCGTGCTCCTTTAAATCAGGCTTCGATAAAGAAAACTGATTCTGACTTATTCTCTCGTCCAGACAAATAATTCTTACCTTGCCCAGTAACTAAAAAAAAGGCATTATCATCTGAAAATATGCCAAGCAATAGGATCTACTCACCGTCCCACGGGTTTTCTATGTTGGTGGGATAAGAGAAAGCAGTACCTCAATATATGCGTTATCAATACACGCACTTGGGCGACGCCTAGAAGTCGGTCAAATTTAGTCTCGGAAAACATGATGTTCCATCTCACTGACCAATTACTTGCTCCTTACAAGGGACTTCTTTAGAGCTTGTTCTAGTATCCCCAGGAACTTCCACTATCCGTTATTCTGGCCCTGGCGATTCATACATAGAAGATAATTGTGCCTCATCTGAATGGGGAATATCACGATCACCCTGTGAACGGCCGTCCCCGGGTTTTGTCCCTGTTGAGACATATAATAAGTATTTTGCACGTTAACAATCACTCAGCTCACCTGGTTGATGCGGGTCGTCGACCACGGTTGGAGGAGCGAAGCTAGAAGGTAACGGAATGGCTGGTGGGAGACCAGATTTTTTCGCAAGTTCGTTGATAGGTGAGGACATGAGTGGTTGACAGATATTACTGTGCTTATTTACATTGGTGTATGACATCATGAACATCAAAATGAGACTAGAAACAAAAGTAAATTTAGTTCTTCTAGTAACCTATTTTCATCGCTGGCATATCCTGAGATTCGCATCAATTACTATGCATTGCGTCTCTTGCCCCAATCCCAGTACCATCAGCCGTCCAGGCGTTTGTCGCAAGCCGGATAGGAATGAGGAGTCGGAAATCCTCGAAAGGAGATTTATGATAGTCTGGAGGCGCCATCGAGAGCACGATACAGTCCTCAACATCAAAATTAGCCTTACTGATAACATGCCAATTCGGAGACAAACTTTGACAGTGAGGTCTGCAGCTTTGAATCCACATACTTGAACCATGTCGAAAATACCAATTTCCCCTGAGAAGGCAGAGGTCGTTTGATCGCTGCCCTGGATAGATGCTGTGAACCACAGCTCACTGTAAAGCAGGTACAAACTCACGAGATGGTTATTGAATCTCCCTTCTCCGATACAGTCGACTCTCCACATATCTTCACTCACCCGCTGGTGGGCCGCATTCTTGTAACTCCAAAGTCTTGGAAATTTGATGCATCAAACAGTATCAACCACGCTTACCTGACGTTGACAGCAGTGTGTCTCAATACCTCAATTTTTGTAGCAGCTTTCAAGCTCATAGGCCCAAATTTCGGAGCGAAAGGCAGGAACGCTGCGAGGCTAACAGGGGAGGATTCGATGGTGAAATAGAAGGGTATTCTTTGTGCAAAATAGAATGTCCTTGATTTTGGAATGTATATTTTGACTGCAATGTCCTGTAAACGCGATTGCTTAGTCTTTGAGACAGCTTCGTAAATGCTCCATTCGTCTAGGGAGCAGAATCCATTTGTAGGTGTCCAGGTCAATGCGCGTGGGAGAGGAGCGGGAGGACGACTACGAGGATAATATAGGAACGGAGTACTAACGACACTAGGAAGATTGAGCTATACAATCCTGACCTTAGTCAAGGCAACATACCTCGTCCCAATGTGCAATCCAAGCGGTTTCGAATTAACCAATGGACCCAGAGTAGGCACTATATTGGGCCTATTAATCAAAGCAGAAACAGAATACTATAAAGTCGCTGCAGAGTAAGTAAATCCCCCTACTGCAGGAGAAGCAGGTATACCTCGATACAAGCAGTAAATCCTGGGATACCCTTCAGCTTGACTTTGAATGTTGGAGGTAAAGGCTGTTGGAATATCCGTGAGATTACTGGCAAGACTAAACATTACGAGATGATCTCACATAGGTATTACCCTCACTAGTCGTAAATGTGGTGGGAAGCGTCATCTGGAAATTGATTGATTTTGGGCACTCTGAAGAACCCGGTCCCTTAACCCAGAGTGATTTCGTATCGAGGACCAGTTGGGCAGTTGAATCTCCAAACTCTCCCAACTCATGCACCTTCAAATGCCCTTCGATCTGTGGCCTAGCTCGTTAGTATCCCATGCTAGATGATAAAACCATACCTTGACTCGAACGTTATCCACACCCTCTGTCTTCGTGTCATTCAGTTCAATAACACCCTGCACCAACCCACCAATCCCATATACCGGTATTTCCACTCCCTCTTGCTGACCGATCAATTTGAGCCTTGCATGCCCATTTTTACTATGCTTGACAAAATCTCCTGTACGTCTCCTCAATCGTTCGTTAAATGCGATAGTCCGCTCGTTCTCAAGTGGCTGAGAGGCATAGGACGGTGCAAGTAGACTTGGTGTAGGCTGAGTAGTGTAGGAGATCAAGCTATGCGTCGACATCTTCCTCCTTATTTCCAGAAGTTGTAGGTCGAGCTCAACTGAAGCACTGAAAAGACCTGGCTGTAGACACGCAGAAATAAGCCAAGGGATACTGTGAAGGGGCGTGACCTCACTTCATGTGGATAGTCTCGCAGAGACTTTACAGAGAAGAACCTGGACCATATGGATGTCCTCCCTATCCGGGTTGCAGCTGAATAAACATTCTCAGGACAGGCTCCGAAGATATAATTGATTCCAGGCCGTCGTTCTCGCCTCATCCATCATTCACAGGGTATTCAGTGGTCTTGCACAATTGCTGTAAGTCACTACTGAAACATTGGGTGCAAATTATTAAATGTAGATGCCATCTATGATACTATAGAGCAAGCAAAAACGTGTCTCTGATACTAATAACAATACAACAGATGAAGTGATAAGCGACGGATTAAATCAAAATCATTAAAAGTGAACACTACGTTCCTCCTGGAGGACGACGAATTGGTACAGGCCCTTTGCCTGTCCCTTCTGAAGGCTTCAGGCGCTTAGCAAAAGAATCTTCGGTAGGGACGTTTTCTTCCTCACGAGGCCGTTTCGCGGCGGCACCCATGATTGACATCCCTGTAGGGGAGCCAGTAGCATGAGTAAGGAGAGCTCTGCCAGCAGTGGCTCGCACAGGCGGTGTTCTTGTTGCTGCGGCTCCACGTGCTCCTCCCCTCCCAATAACGGGGGCGCTACCTCGTGAAACTCCTGTGGGGGATAGACCAGCTTGCATTGAAGGTCTCCGAGGAGGAGCTTGTACAAGCTGTGAGGTGGAAGCAGCGCTTGTCGAGGCCGTGGGTTGGATTTGAGTTGGTGTGGCTGTTTGTCCAGAGGCCGGTGTAGTGGTAGTATTGGGGGCAGTAGGGGGAGCAGCAACAGGTGCAGTTGCAATAGTGGCATCTTGCGGTAGAGCACCAGTGTTCTTCCATTCCAGAATTTGAGCTTCAAGGTCCTTGACCCGCTTTTGTGCCTTAGCAAGTTGAGCATCCTTCAGCTTTCCTTTAGTCATCTGCTCTCTTCTTCCACGCTCGACCGCCGACTCGATTTCCGCCTCGTGTTGAGCTTTGACCTTGGCATCATATTCGGCAATGGCAGCATCAATGGTGGGTTGTTTTTCAAAATTGACAGTAGCATCAAGGGCTTCCTTCTTCATGGCCTCTACAGCAGCATTTACAGCGGCCTTGAGATCCTTCTCGTGTTGTTCAACTAGCTTCGTCTGCAAAGCACCAAGCTCTTCTGTGTGCCTTTTAACTAGGGCCTCCTTTTCTTCTGCTGAAGAATTCGGGCCCAACTCGCCCTTGAGTTTCTCCACTGCCTCCGAGACAGCGTTAGCTTGTTGAGCAGCAGCTCGCTCTGCATCGGCTTGTTTAGATTTGAGAAGGTCGTGAAGACGAGCTTGAAATTTCTCCTGAACAAGAGTTAGCTTCAAATCAGAAACAAAGCAGATAGCCAGACATTTTGGAAACGAAGATTCTTGGCATCTTCAATCGCCTTGCGGGCGTCTTCCATTGAGGTCTGGAAACGATGTTGGTCATTGCACACAATGGGTTATGTAAACATACCCTCAGCTTCTCCACAGCCTCATCTCTGGCCTTGACAAGCCCTATTTTCTCCTTCTCCCAGGCGCTTGCACCAGCACCTTCTACGTTGACTTTAGTCCATTTCTCCTTTTCTGCAAGCAGCTCGTCTCGTTCTTTTGAAAGAGCGACCTGCTGAAACCTTCAGTTGCTGGAGAATGAGATAAGGTATTTACTTACAATGACGGTAGTCTGCTCGGCTGCTTTCTTCAAAGCTTCTGCATTGGACGCTGCACTTTCTTTGGTGACTTGTAGTGAATTAATTTCAGCCTCAAGCTCCTTGACACGCGCTTCCAGCTTCTCCTTCTCCTCCTTGATCTTGACATTCTCCTGCCGCGAAGCTTCCATCCGAGACTTAAAGATACTGTTGTTCTTCTGTGCTGTGGCCTTGAATGAATCGAGCTAATGAAATCATAAGCATGCAATTATGAGGTTTCCTGTGAGGCTTACGCGAGTCATCGCATCAGTTACAGCTTGGTTATGCTGAGCCTCAGCAGCCTCAAGAGCCACCTTCTTGGCCTCCAAGTCATTGTTCGAGGACTTCAAATGATCAATTTCGTCCTTGAGAGCCTGGACTTCGGCGGGGTCGATACGATCATACTACAATATTTTCAATACATCTGCATGCTTTCAAATACGGAAATGACTTACCTTGGTCAGCAGCTGAGCACTACGCTCTTGCCACTTGCGGCACTCTTCTTCCAGACGTACCAATTGAGCCTTTGTGACATCCAACTCAGCTTCTGTGACACGTATCTGTTCTTGGGAAGGCTCGAGCTCGCTTGTGACTTTCCTGAGCTCTGCCTCAAGTTCGCGAGACCTCTTGGCATAATTCTCGCAGTCGGCACGTAGCGTGGCATTGCTCTCTCTGAGAATATTGAGTTGGGTGATCCTCTCCACAAGTTCAGCATGCTGGGCGGCAGAAGCGGCATTATCAACAGCCTTTTCGCGTTCCTGGGGGACAGTAGTTAGTTAATTTTCCTACATAAGCATTCAGGTATATACCTCGAAGAGGGTTGCTTGTGTCTCTTGTAATGATTTAGTCAGATATTCAATCTGGCGTTTGAGTCGAGCATTCTCATCGGAAGCGAGTTGCAACTGAAGGTCAACAATACCCTTCTCCCTGCGCAACCATGAAACAACAGATTGCAGCTCAGCAAGTTTCACATCCGAGTCTTCATCACCCGTTGCTTGTGCTTCGGATGTTGAGCCGGCTGCCTGTCTGATACGTGCAGCTTGCATACTGACGGACTCAAGATGCTGATGAAGGACGTTATTTTGAGTTGACAAATCCTTGTACCTGTAGGTAGGGTACAAGATGAGCACTGGACATTCAATCTAAACAAAAGGACTTGCCGATTGTTAAGATCACTGATTTCCTTGTCTAACGCCTCCTTCTGGAGTTTCCAACTACTCTCTGAAGCTTCGAGTTTTGCTTGAGCTGTCTCAGCGGCAGTCGAATTATCACGGGCTGCACTTTGAGCAACAGACAGATCCTTGCGAAGTGTCTCAATGGTTTTGATGGATTCGGCATGAGCAACCAACTCATTCGAGTAACGATCCTCGGCAGTCTGACAAGCAAAGATTGGTTTGTGTCCAATAGTTTATTCCTTTGCGATAACATACCCTCGCACGCTGTTCTTGTGCCTTCAGATCTTGCTCCCACTTGTTCTTATCCTCCTCTGAATGCTTTTCGGATGTACTCATGTCTACAATCGTGCCCTCCAGCAACTTCTTGTCACTAGCCCAGGCCGCACGTTCTCCGTCGAATGCTTTCTGCAGTTCCTGATACTTGGCCTTGACTTGCTCAAGTTCTTGTTGTAGACCGGAAAATTTATCTTCCAGTGATTTCTTTTCGGTCTAAACGCAGGTCAACATGAATGATCACAAACAGCAAGACTTTAATTAACCTCATGGCGAGCAACCTGAGCCTCAGTTGAAGCCTTATATTCGTCAAACGTGCCGCTGAGGTCTGATAGTGCCTCCTCATTTGCTTTTGAGATGTCCTGATATTGCTGGACATGTTCTTTTGCATTCGCAAGCTCGACTTCGGCAACCTTGATCGCGGATCTGTAAGATGGCGACCGCATCAGAACAAGACAACAAGGGAGCAGAAAGACGCACCTTAGTTCGGCAACCTCAGCCTCCAACTGCTGCTCGCGCGATATGTTCTCATCCGTATTCTGCGACACCACAATCGATCCAGACCTCCGCTCATAAACCGCCAACTTCTCTTCATTACCTTGCAGCCGTTTCTTCATGTCATCGAACTTCTCTTCTAGGTGCTTCTTCGTCATCTCTGCCGCCATGAGGTTCTCGCGATTGCGAGAATATTCTTCGGCCTATTTAAGACATCTTAAAATCTTGAGCAGACTGTAGAAAGTTTCGACTTACAACTTTATCAAGACGATTCTGGAGATCTTTGAGATCAAGCTCCTTTTGAAGCTGAAGATTACGGATAATGTCACGCTCTTGTGAGAGCTGAGCTCGAAGATCTTGTGCCTGGGTTTCAAGAATTTGGAGTTGACTCTCGAGCCGTCGGCGATCATTCTCCCCTGACCTTTCTAGATCATTATGCATCTTTTGTACATTGGCTATGAGATCAGACAAATGTGAGCGGTCCAAAGATAATGTTCTATTCTCTTCTAGGAGACGGTTTTGTGTGCCCTGGATCAGGTAGTTTTCAGTTTTTTTTTCCCATGAGACTTGACGACAAAGAAGACGAACCTGCCAAATGTCTTTCTCAGCGCGTAGATTTGCATTTTCGTTCCTAAGCTGTTCAACGCGACCGGTCGCAACCTGAAGATCCTCGGTGAGACGGTTGCATTCGATATCAAGACGCATCCATCGATCCTGGAGCTGGTTGTTACGTTTGGTGAGATTTTCAACCTCACCAAGGCGAAGGTCAAGTTGTTCCGCGTGCATGCGACTGCGTTCTGTACAAGATGTAAAACAATGGTTCAAAGGCCAGAATGATCACATACCATTCATGTACTGGAATTTGGCCTCCGCCTTGGCAAGAGCTGCGGTGGCAGTTGTTGCTTCTCTCTGTGCTTGCACAAGATCCTCTCTGAGCTTCAACGCGTCTAGACCCATCTCTGTCTTATATGCCTCAAATCGACTCTGAACCTCAGTCAACTCTTTTGCGAGCTCATCTTGACTTTCAAAAGAAGTAGGATTCTCAATAGCTTGAGATGTGACCTCTGGAGGAGGTGCAACATTACCGGAGCGAGCAACCATTGCTTTGAGGGCCTCACGCTCCTTCATGTATGCCTGTATTACCTTCGCGTGGTGAGTCTTCTCCCTCTCCAACGCGGAAGCAAGCTCCTGAATGGCCTCATGGGCCTCCTTAATGGCCTCTGCCTGCTCGCGCTCCATCGCGACCTTGTACTCCTGTTCCTCGTTCTCCAATCTTGCGCCCAAGTCTCGCACAACAGATAGTAATTTCTGATTTTGAGCCTGTAATCCATTGATGTTTTTGAAGAGAACAAGGTTGTTCGTGATAACCTGGTTGACAGCAACAGGCTCAATAGTGGCTTCCTCAGAATCTTCATCAGCAGGGATAGTGGGATCATCGTGACGGGCAATTTCTCTAAGAAGATTTTGCACCTGTTGCCCAAGGTCGTGAAGTTGCTGTTGGAGAAGTTTATTCTCAGCAGTGCTCTTATCATATTTCTGCGAGCTCTCTCGGGCGAGACGTGCTTGAGCATCCCGTTCAGCAATGACTTGAGAAAGCTGTCTTGCGAGCTCAGATGCTTCAGTCTGGAGCCGTTGGTACTCGGCACGTTGTTGAGACAGAATAGGTGCCTGATGAACGTGTCTGAGTGAAAGAGAAGAACTGACAACAATACGATACTCACACGTTCTTGTATCTGTGCGAGTACTTCCTGCAGTGTCCTTTCCATATGATCACATTCCATTACCTTCTTGGCGTAGTCCTCCCGAAGCTTGACGAAGTCAGTGTAAACCTCCGTAAAGGTCTTTCCACTCTTCTGTGTCCGGCTTGCAATGGCGATCGTTGGGCTCAAACTCCCAAGTCCATCATTAAAGAGGTCACCAGGGGTGCCAGGAATATGCATGGGTGTAGCAGGCAAGCTATTACGGGCCGGGGTGGCAAGTTCCCCGCGTCCCATACCTTCAATAACAGTCTCGAGATTTTTTATCCGTTTCTCGGCTTGTTCCCGACCTCTCTTCTCCTTGGCGATCTCATCCTTCAGTGCTGCTTCTCGTGCCTCAGCCTTTTGTCCGACACCAGCCCACTCATTTTCGAGGTTTTCAACAGTTTCCTTGACTTGCTTTTCACGCTCCTCCATCAGGCTTACCAAACGTTTAAGACTACTCGCTTCATTCGCGAACTTGGTCTCCTGTTCGGCAAGTTGACCGGTAAGGTCTTGAACTTTGGACAAAGCTTGGGTGAGTTGATGGGATTGGGCTGAATTCGTGGATTGCAAGGCATTGAGAGACACTTGAGTAGATTCAGCAGTCTGAGTGAGAGAGTCATAAGCAACCTGGAGTTCAGTGAGCTCAGCATGTTTTGTGCGACGGTATTTAGTAAACTCGTCAATCTTTGTGTTGAGCTCATCGCTATTGCGCTTCGCCTCGGCCTGAGCAAGCTCCAACTGTTTCGTAAGGGTGTCAATGCTAAACTAAGGGACAGTCAATGAGCTACTGTGAGAGTTGAACGCTTCATGCGACAACGCACCTTGTTGGAAGTCTCGGCTGAACGAAGGTCACGGATCTGTGTGTCCAGTTTTTGGTGCTCCTGCCGTGCCTCCTTTAAGTTTGCACGAAGTGTTTTCACCTCATCTGCACAAATATGAGAAAAGCGTTTGATACGAAAGACTCAAAACTTGCCTGTTCTTTGAGTACCCTCCTCCTTTAGCCTGCTTACCACGCCAACGAGATCACGTTTCTCTCGTTCAACATCTTCTACACGGTGCTTCAAGGTCTCGGTCTCAGAGACCGTCTGTGATTGTGAATTTTGTAGCTTGGCAATGTCATTTTGAAGCTTAGACTTTGATGCAACTATCAAGCGATTAGTTGGATGAATATATGTGGCACGAGCAGTTATGACATACCAAGCTCGTCGCGTTCAGTTTTGACTCTCTTCAACTCCTCTTGAGTTAGTTCAATCTGTGCTTCCACTTTCTTAATCCCTGTCTCCCCATCCTGCAATGCCTGATCCAACTCAACGTCCTTCTTCTCTACCTCTGCATGTGCATTTTCTAACTCATGTTGGGTTTCTTCGAGCTCTGATCTTTGGGAAAGCAAAATTCTGTACAAAGAAACGATTGCATCAGGAGAAGGGGAGGTGATACTAATGCCAGGAAGAAGATCGGAGAGCGTAGCGTGGTCAATGTCATCTGGCACGAGTAGTGTAAGAGAACCATCAGTAGACTGGAAGGAGCCTTCCTGAGCCTTTCGTTTCTGACGCGTCATCATCACCCTACCCGCTGCTTGCTGCCTGAGCTCGCTGTAACAGACGATGAGTGAGGTAGACTCGAGTTCTTTCACGCCACACGTGCTGCTTAGTCATTTTGAACTCCCTCTAATTTTCACGGCATGGGTAAGAGTGCAAAATTGCATAAACGTCTGGTGTGCTACTTTGTTTTGGCGTCCTCCAGCAGGCTGACTCTGCTTATCGTTAGCCCAAAAAGCTGAAATCCTCTGCTCGTGCCCCTGCTCAAATCCGGGTACAAAACGCTGAAAAGAGAGCTTCACGGCAGAGCAAAGCTACAATTACTAAAGGAAAGAAGGGAGAGGGGCATGTTCTTGGAGGTGCTGACTATGTTACACTCATGATGAGTGGTCGACGGAAAGCTCAAAATGAGGCAACCAAACTCCCTCAGGATCAGGGTGCCAACATGTAACCCCTGTTCTAAATATCCTGGAGAATTCATATTTTTTCTGCTCTGATTCTTCAAGTGCAGTGAGACTGGAGAAAGGACTTCAGTAGGGCAAACTAATCCTAATAATATATTTCTAATAATAGTATCTCACCTGTTGTCATTAAGATGTCCTTGTTTCTCAACCATGATCCGGACAGTAGCTGTAACTTGCAAGACTGCCAGACATGTTCTTCCAAGGCGTAACTTCTCGATCCATGAGCCAGTGCAGAACAGTCTACAGACAACTAACCTCCCCATTGTCAACAAACTTCAGTTCATTAATTCGGTGACCGGTTCTTCAACCCGAATACCAATCTACCGTGTGCTAGACGGAATTGGGAAGCCAATCGAGGGTGCAGAACTTCCAGAAGTGAGCTTTTGATAGGGATTGGAACTTGAATTCAGTGTTAGTGTCTCCTGTAGATTGACAAAGTGTATGCACATCGTCTCTATGCAAAGATGCAGTTACTTCCTGCTTTGGACAACGTTTTGTACAACATCCAAAGGCAGGGAAAGATCTCATTCTATGTGAGCACAGATGTAGCAAATAGTGTATTGCACTGACATGTGAACCTCTCCAGATGACATCTGTGCGTCCCTGATCACATTTAGTATACACTCTCAAACCTGATGGTTCGGATAGCACGGTGAAGAGGCCACAATCATAGGCTCAGCAGCAGCTCTTGCAAACGATGATGAGTGAGTGCGGTAAATCTTACCACGAGCTGATCCTGACGCTCTGCAGGGTCTTAGGTACCTCGTACTTCCCAACAATAACATTGTACAACTAAATAAAGGACAGGTCAATATCGTGAAATGGGTGTTCTTCTCTGGCGTGGCTTCACGGTTAACGACGTGATGTCTCAATGTTTCGGGAACGAGAACGATAAGTCAGGAAAGGGTCGACAAATGCCTGTCGTATGTCAATAACTTGCATTAACCATGCAAATTATTTCATGAACTCTGAAAAATAGCATTTCGGATCTCCAGAACTCCACTTCCATACAATCTCTTCAACACTTGCCACTCAGATACCCGCTGCTGCTGGTGTGGGGTACGCACTGAAGCGCGACCCTCAGCGTCGCTCGAAAAACATTGCTGTGTGTTACTTTGGAGAGGGCGCTGCATCTGAAGGAGGTGTGTTAATCCCTGTCGGGCTTGAGGTTGCTTTTTTACAAGGAGGAATCACAGATTTTCATGCTGGACTCATGCTCGCGTCGACTATACCTTCACCCACATTGTTCATCTGCCGCAACAATGGATTTGCAATTAGTACACCTTCCACGGAGCAATATAATGGCGATGGCATCGTTGCCAGAGGACCAGGATATGGTATAGACTCAATTCGCGTTGACGGAAATGACATCCTTGCTGTCATTAATGCAGTAAAGGAGGCACGGAGAAGATGTATAGAGCACGGTCGTGCAGTGCTAGTAGAAGCCATGACCTATCGGTACGTTCCAAACAACCATCTTCAGTGGCCTATAAATACAAACACAAAACTCAGGGTTGGTCACCATTCAACCTCAGACGACTCCTTTGCATACCGAGCGCGCTCTGAAGTTGAGGATCGCAAGCGCATAGATAATCCGCTAATGCGCTTCCGTCTCTTCATGGAATCTCGTGGATGGTGGAATGAAGAGGCAGAGGCCAGACTTAAAGCTGATCTCAAAGCAGAGGTAATGCAATGCTTCAAACGAGCCGAAGCACTCAAATGTTGTGAACTGGGAGAACTTTTCACTGACATTTACGGCGGAGAAGAACCTTGGAACATTGTGAGTGTGAATTCTCCCTGGGAGTGTCTCAATTCCCTCACGTCAGTTTGATGTGCCCTAGAAAGAGCAACGGGAGGAGCTTACTGGGCTACTCAAGAAATATGGACAAGTATGGGAACCATGGCGCTCAGAGCTTATGAAATTCAAGAACAATGGAAAGGATCTGCTCGATAAACAATAGGAGTTCCTTGGTTTGTGATTTACAATTACTTGTCGAGCCTTTTGCACATAATATTTTTGGTTGTTGATCCCCAGTAAAATCCAATTACGTCTTGTTAATATATCTTCTTTTAAAACTGCCCTTGGCAAGTCATCATTGGGAAAACAAATCACAGACTTTTTAAACTTTAATTTTAATTTAGCTGTGAGATTGAAACTGAGAACACTGTTTTCAATTGTTGGCTCATATTGTGCCTTTTAGGAAGGCAACGATAGTTAGCAAGATGAGGTTTGAACGCTCATACTTCAACAACTCAGCCACCTTGATGATCTTGTCACACAACCCTTGATCATTGATGATAACTCTCCATTCACATCATAAAATACCAACCTCTGTTCTTCCAAGAATCAACTGAGCTTGTTCGACGTCATGTCATCTCACCAGACACAGGGCCATAGTCTGGTGTGACTAATACTTACAAGCACCATCAACTTCCTGTTCTGAGTTCCTGGCGGCAGACTTCTTATTCGGCTATGTGGTACTAGTCAATAGCATTACCAGAAGGATCAAAAATTCATAACTTGAAACCTCGATAAAATCGTCAATTGCACAGGCCAACCCTTAAGAGGATGCACTCCACACGAGTACATCAGCTCGCCGCACCAACAGGAAATATTCTCATGGACTATCAACGTCAACATTTATTCTACAATGATGAGGCTTATTCAAAATGTGGCCTCATCACTGGCTCAGTTGATTTTTATGAACGTTGCCCATCATGTCATGTCCGCCAGGACAATGAGTACAATGTCGCGGGTAGCATAACTTAATTCGTTCTCGCGCCATATGCCCCTGCATCACGTTCGATGTTGGGAGTTCTCGGTGTTCACGTTGCAATGTCATCCACGGGTAGGAGAGCCGCTCGCAGGATGCGGGCCGGCTCACTTTACAACCTGGGTATTCAAAAGTGGTATTCGGCCGTCAATCTGGTTATGAGAAACCTGACAGAATTAGACTTACTGGACAGCGAGTCGTCTCAGATTGTTATCACATCAAATATTCTGATCCCTATGCTGGTCAAACTATAATGTACGTTGTGAAACAAGAATCCATTGACTATGCTGTCCTGGACTGCTTCCCCTTGAATTATGGGTTTTGGATTAGATTTGGCAGAGCAGCCGCCTTTGTGATCATATGGCATTGATTATTATTATTCAATACTTCAACAGACTTCTATACTCTCAGCTTCTCGACACCCTGCTCCAAGCTGACATTCATTTCCTCTCTATTTGTAGTTGCCGCCCCCATCTTACTGTTCGGCCACACACCCAGCTCAATTTGTACTTCCAAAACAATGGACTTCAGCTTCTCTTCTCCCTTTTCAGCAACGAACTTGCTGATTGATTCGTCTCCACCTAGTCGCTCCCTCACCCCGTCCATGATCTTTTTCACCCCGAGCCAATAGCCTCCCAAGTCTGTCCAGTCACGAACATTTGTCCCTGAGAAGACACTTTTTGTATACTGATTTTGTTGAAAGATTTTTCGCTGGTTTAGCTCAGTTCGCTTGTTAAAGAAGTCGACGGCAGCTTCTCGGGCGTCGCCAATCTCACAATGAGATCTTGCGTTGTCTTGCGAGGAAGCCCATTCGATGAATCCACTGTACATTTTTCTATCTAATCCTTTCTTCTTGGTACCTTTGAGTTTGAAGTGGCTGAATTCCATGAATTTAGAATTAGCGGCCCATCTGTAGGCTGCCAGGATCGTCTCAAATCCAGATTCCCATTCGTCCATTGACCAGCCGAAGAAGGCGAATATATCATGGAATGATTCACTCAGTATCAAAGGAGGATTTGGTGGATCCGGGTACTGGATTATACCATGAAGGTAAGATGTATCAGAGAACCTCGTGAGGATTGAATTTACCTTGAGTCCCTTGCTACTCAAGTTTAAACCTGCATTCTTCACAATTAAGCCCATGATCATACCCAGGTCACCGTAACTGTTGAAAAGGAGGCGTCTGTCCCACTCCGCCTTGGATTCACAGACATTCACGTCTACCTGAATTTCTCTTGGCTCAAGTTCAAGATCCATGCAATTGAGTGTCGTACCTGGTAGAAGATACCTTCCTCTCCTGCGTCCTTTCTAGCCTTGTCCTCTGCCTTTGCTTCTGCTGATCCATATACAGCCCACTCACCCTCTGGAATGGGAACAGCATAATTTGAAATCCGGTTTCCATCCATTGGATTGAGATGCCTAGCTTTGATAGTCGCAGCTACGACTTCATGGGACACGTGGACAGATAGCCGTTGCTCAGAATCTGAGGTATTGAACGCCACAGAGCTTTGGGTTGGAATGGTGTGCCGTCGTGGAAGGCACACGATTAAATCCAAATCCCCGTAATCCACCTTTTCAGGAGCTACACGAGGGATCCCTACATGTATGTACAACTCTTCTAATAGAGGCCTTATGCGCATTTGCAGGGCATGATATACCTTTGGAGGGAGACGAGGGAACGCCGATGATTGGAGGATCGAACCAAATGCATTTCCTCCCATATCCTTTTCGATAGCTGACTATCTGATGTATGAGAAGGATGGCACGAGAGTAGCACATGCATTTCGTGCAAGTGTTCCTTAAGTAGATAGTGGCTGCTGATAATATAAAAGGAGATTTCAGGTGTACAGAAGTGATTGGCTGGCGATAAGAGACACAAAGGGACGGGTAGTTGCGCAGTAGTTGGAAGCAATTCAATGATAGAAGACCAAGAATTCTCATGCCTCGACTA
>Ga0153953_1000435_pt1 | contig 14749 bp, 9 predicted proteins | sample TSNJ037MetaG_FD_104718 | JGI IMG/M metagenome (GOLD analysis project Ga0153953, IMG submission 104718) | Attine ant fungus gardens microbial communities from New Jersey, USA - TSNJ037 MetaG | ecosystem: Host-associated > Fungi > Mycelium > Unclassified | place: USA: New Jersey, Wharton State...
AAGTAAACTCTGGGTTCCAGAAAGTGACACAATGGACAGAATTGGAATGAGAAACATACTACTATGTCATATACCGGAAATTTGGTATTAATTATTATTTAATATTTATTTTCATTTTCATTTGCATTATAATTTCCATTCCTGAGCTTCTAATTTGTCTACTCCTATAGGATCACAATGTAGACCAAAAACTTGTACCAACACTCCTATTTCAGAATTTGTATAAGTACTCTACCAGTACATCATAATTCTCTAGTTCATAGATTAAAGTCACCTTTCCCATAGCCTTGTAGCTCTCTTCTTTCTTGCTATATTATTAGGGTAAATGACCTTAGCTTTCACTATCCAGGAATTTATTTGAGGCTAAGGGCTACTTTACTAGTTTTGGTGTAATATTATTATGATTATGTAATCAATGATATAATTATATTGTTCAACTCTGACACAACTCTGACATTATGCTTCCCTCTCAATGCTATGTCCTTACAACCATATTGTAGTACCTCTTAGTCATCCTCTTAGTTTGGTTGTGGTAGGTTTTGGAGTATTGGGGTATATGCAGTGGAATTCTCCAACTGCTTCTTGTGCATAGTGCAAATGAGATGAGGGTTCCCAGGTATCTTTATTATAGAGAAGTTCTATCTAGTATACTTTGTAATAATATTTCCCATCTTATCTCTCTATATCTACAATCACATCTACTTCCCACTCTATTCTGTTATTGATTATCTCTGGTTCCAGTACAATTGGTGGTAGTTGGCCAGGCAGAGAAAAAGTATATAGTTCTAGGTGGTCTATGTTGGAAACTGGCCATATGTGGTAGTATGTAGGTAAGTTTAGCTTATATGTATTTTGATTGATGGTTTTACTGATTGTGAATGGTCCAATCTTCTTTTAACTTAATTTCTGACATAGTCTATGCATTCATAGCCATACTTGGTCACCTAGTTTGAATTCTAATAGTTTTTTATGTCTATTGTAGAATCTTGTATTACTTGCTTGTACCTTTCTGAGTGACCTCTTCAAGGTTTTGAATAAATCCCATATATTTTTGGTATATGATAACACAGCTAGTCCATTAACTAGGTTATTGTTTGTTTCTCTAATGACTAAAGCTCTTGGGTAGTATTCCTGGTTTGCAAAAAATGAGGTATGGCCTGTTGCCAAGTATTTGGAGTTATTATATACAAATTTAGCAGGTGCAAGAAGTCTATTTCAATTGTCTTGTTCTCAATTACAATATGCTCTTAAATATGATTCTACTGTAGCATTCATTTATTTAGTTTGGTTATCTGTCTATGCTTGATAGAATATAGTAACAACTTGTTTGATATTTAGGCAATCATAAAGGTTACTCCAAAACTTGTTTATCCAATATTTGTCTCTATCAGAAACAATAATAGCAGGAACTCCATGATGTTTTATCACTATCTCCATCAATAAGTTAGTGGCATATTCTGTATTCAATATCTCCTTGCATAGTGTAAAATGGCATATTTTTATAAAATAGTTAATGGCCACTAAGATGCTATCATAGTTTGTCTTCCTTGTCCTGGGTAAGTCTGTGATCATGTCTATACCAATATATTGCTATAAGTGGCTGGAAGAAGTAAAAGGAAGTAGATTTCCATATAGTATATATGTTGTTGATTTATTTTGTGCATAAGACTGGTATACTTTGATGTAGTTAGCTATGGTTGTTGCCATATTTGGCTACCAGAATATTTGTCTTATTAATTCCAGCATCCTGTTGTGTTCAAAGTGCCCTACTAGTAGGTTATCATAATATTGGGCAATAACTTTGGTTTGTAGTACCTCAAATATGTAAATTTTTGTTTTATACCACTATATCTTATCTATTTCCTCCCAATTGTTAATGTCCAGTTGTTTGTTCTTATTGTTCCAGTATTTATTATCTTCATAGGTTTATCTAATCTCCTAGTAGAGTTCTGCTGAGCATTCTGTGGCATACAGGTTCAGTTCTAGTTCTGGGTTGTCATATTTGGGGTAGTTAATATGGAATTTAAGTATGAATTAGACAGGTTGTCCTATGTTGTTTGTGTTTATCCTGTAGTTAGGATGTCTTAAAGGTACATTGACTGGGTTTTTCTTGTCTGGTCTATAATATATCTCATAGTTAAATTGTTCTAGTTGCAATGATCACTATGCTAGGCATTCACTAATTTGTTCAAGGATATTGAGATGGCAGAGGTTATAGTGGTCAGTATAAATCTGAATAGGGTACTTGGTACCTTTTCAACAGTGTTTCCAGTGGGATAGTGCTTCTACAATGGATAGTAGTTCTTTATCCATGATTGGATAATTCTATTTGGCTGTTGTGAATTTTTTTGACTAAAATGCTATAGGTTGAAGCCAGTTCTTATAGTTTTGCATTAATATGGCAGCAGCTATATATCCTGATGTATTCATAAAAAGATAGATAAGTTTGGTAGGGTCAAATCATCTGAGTAGTAGTTCTGATATAAAGCAATGTTTAATCTTTTTTAGAGCTTCAGAGATAGTAGGAGTCTATTTAAACTTTTTGTTGCTTTTCTTAGTTAGATCTGTGATAGGTCTTATGATTCCAAAGATGTTGTAAATAAAGCAGTGGTAGAAATTAATAAATTCCACCAATTCTTGAACTTGCATGAGCATTTTTGATTCTGGCTAGTCCAATATAGCAGCTACTTGCTCTAGTTCTATCTGTAAGCTTTTCTCATTTATCTTAAAGCCTAGCATCCTTGTTTCTTTAACCTCAAACTTGCACTTCTTCAGCTTGGAAAATAGGCCATGTTTTCAAAGTTTCTCTAGGCAGTATTTTGTTTATATATAGAGTTTTTCCAATGTTGAGCCAAGTATTAGAATATTGTCCAAGTAAGCTATGAGTTCATCTTCTAGGCCTTGTAGAGCTTGGTCTATATAGCTTTGGAATAAAGCTGGAGTGTTGCATAGCTCAAAAGGCATTATTAAAAACTCAAACAAACCAAATGGCATTCTAAATACCATTTTTCATTTGTCTTCTTCTCAGATGCAGAGTAAATGGAATACTTCTTGTAAGTCTATTTCTATAAAGTATTTAGTACCATGTAGTTGGTCTAGTAGTGTATCTATTGAAAGAACAGAATACTGGTTTTTCACAGTGATTTTGTTTAACACTCTGTAGTCTATACACAATTAAAAATTGGTTGTATCCTTTTTTGTTACAAATAGGGTTGGTGAAGTAGCTGGAGATGTACTACAGTATATGAATTGTCTGGATTCCATATCACATATGAATTTCTTCAATAATAGTAGTGTTGGGTAGTCTTTGGATTGAAGAGGTCTGCATAGTCTTTGTATTGGAGAGATACTTGTAAGTTAAACTCAAAGGTTTGGTAAGTGGGATCTGGTTCAGTTGTATGAGAGTAGATATGGTCTTGATTATATGTTTCTTGAGGTTGACACTATATAGATTAAGTTTGAGTATTCCCAGTAGCAGATAGGATTAATTTTGAACATGGTTTGGGCCATTTGAAAAAAGGCAGTTTTTCTTATAAATTGAATTCTGGGCCTATTTTATTTTTGAATCTAATTATGTAGCTAGTTCAATTGATCTGAGAGTTTGTCTTCTGGAACCATAGCATACCTAGTACTAGCTGGTATTTACCTATAGTTGCTCTCAAAAACAAATCTTCAAAGGTAGTTTTTTAGATGGTATATTGAAGTCAGTATACTAGAAAGGGTCTGTTAGTAAGGTTTTTTCTATTTAGACCTTTCACTGGGTCCTCAAGCCAGGAGATTAGAGCTAAATTAGAGACCTTAGCAAATTTTTCTAATATAAAGTTTGTAGTTACTCTGCAGTTAAATAAAATCTTAATAATCTCATTTATCACCTCTTTAGTCAATCTAAGATAATGTGTAACAAGTATATCAGTATTAATAGAACAGAGGGGAACTACAAGATTTCAGTTATCATATTGTAGGCTAGTTGGAAGGTTTAACATAGAGACTACTTGTTGGGTTAAGCCTAGTCTTTTTCTGGTTCTTTATAAGACTTAGTAGGCTATATTGTTTCATAAGGAGAATAGATATCAGTAGTATTTAACTAGAATTGGGGGGGCTTAGCAGAGCATATAGCTGCAATATGTCCTTGTCAGGAATAGAGAGCAGAGTAGTAATTGGCTAATAGAATAACTCTAAGATAGTGTAAATCACAAAGAAGAGGTACTAAATAGTATAGAAAAGAAATATACTTATACTCTGAGATATATATATCTTAGAGTAGAATTTTGGAGATAATGAGAGGGAATGATCTTGGCTTCAACATATATATTGCACTTCAATCTTTTATCACAAGTGATTTTTAATTTCAGAGATGAGAAGATGTTATTAGATATCAAGCAAAAGTTTGAAGTCTAAGTTTAAAAAGTATATAGAAGAAGAAAAAGAATATAGACAAAGGATAAATAAATGTTAATTTGTAGACTAGGTGACTACCATGTATCTACCCTATATATATACCCTAGCTAAAATAGAAAAGAGCCAGTCTAAAATATAATACTTCTCCTAGTCTAAGACATTATACTTCTACTCCAAATTAAGTAGAAGATAAATAATAATAATAATAAGAAAAAGAAAATAAATAATACTAATTATAACCAAAAATCCAGTATATAACAGTACTCCTCCCTCAAGACTGAGCTCTCAAAGCTCTAATGTATAAGCAATTCAATTATTACCTGATCAAATAAATAAAAGAATTTTACCAAATTTTTTCATTCTTAATCCTCAATCATCATCATATCCACCAATATAGACACTCCAATTACTATTGATGTTGTTGACACTATTACCAGTACTGACCTTATTCTTTTCAATGATGAGGTCTACAAACAAGAGAGGCTTTGTTATTGTAATAAGCTTTAACAACAAGAGAAGAAGAAAGCTACCAAACAACTGCAGCAAAGACAAGCTCATATAGTAGAAAAAAAATACCAGAATAAACTCACAGAGCAACTCCAGCTCCAACAAGAACAGAAGAAGCAAAATTGCCTTCATAAAGAAAAAGAAAAGTAAGAGAAAGTCTCTTATACATTGACTGCTAAACTTCTTAATGATCATTTCCACCAATTAAAGGCACAGTAACAGGATATTGTTACCAGAATCAAGGGTAAAATTGTTATGAAAAATCTTCAAAAGCAAAAGATTCTTTGTACTTCATTCTACGACAATTTCAAGAACATAATGCTAATTAGATCACTAGTGTTTTCCAAGAAGTATTGGGTGGAACTTTTACCAATGGAGAGTCCAGTCCAGCAACAGCAACAAAAGGAATTGGAGACAGAGTTTAGAGAAGGGAATGTAATGGGCAGCTATACTCTATGTCTGTATTGCTATCAGTACAGAACACCTTGCAAGCTTTAGGAATTAACATGAGTATTTCTTTATTCCTTAACTACTACTTAACTTAGTACAGGAAATCAACTGCCTGTCAATCTTGTGCTAAGGCCAGAGTAGCATGTTATTTGTCTTTTGAGAAATCTAGAAGGAAGGCAGATGAAAAACAGATATCCAAACACATGAGAATGGCAGCAAATAAGCAAGCATTAGACAAGGAGTAAAAACTTCAGATGGAATCTTTGTTAGAATAATTGGTGGTTCAAGTAGAACATTTGGTAGAGACAGTCAATCAGGTTAGAGATAAGTTGGACAGAGTAGACAAAGGTTCAAGAAGGTTAGAAAGTAAGTTGATTATGTAGACAGAGATAGTGAGGGAAAAAACAGAAACAGGGAAAGAAAAAAAGAAAAACAGAAGAGAGAATGGAGATAGATAGTTCTAGGACAGAGGTGATAGAGATAGAGAATTTGTATATGGAAGGAGTCAAGGAGCAATAGTCAGTTGTTTTGTTTCTTTTTTAATTTTATATCATTGTCTGCTCTGAAAGAATTCAGTATAAGAAATTGAAAAAAATTGTTATAAGTATCTTAGAAGTGACATCTTATCTTGTTACAATGAAAACTGTATGATTGGAATACAAGTATCCAACTCTACATAAAAGAAACTGTGACTCTGAAAAATACAAATAAGCAATGTATGCAAGAAAAAAAACTACACAAAGAATAAAATTGTTATTTACCAATTAGTACACACTTTGAGAAACAAATATAATAGACTAGTATTAGATTGATTAAAGACAGACTGTTTAGAGGTTATACTCTAGGACTCAGGAACTTTGGTTATATTCTGGAGTGCTATATACTTTGAATCTAGAATGGACTTAGATGAGTATGAAGCCTAGATAACCAATCAACAAGTTAGTATGCCATTTTAAAAGGAAAAGTTAGAAGAGTTTAAATAGCAAGGTTGTATAGAAGAGCAGTAAGGGAGGATTGGTGTTCAGTTTTCTTTTTATGTTAATTGAGTCTCAAAAATTTGTAATTTCTAATATACTTCTCAGAGTAAAGAGTGAGGACAGTGCCTTCTTGGCCCTTGTCTTTATCCCAGAAACTTTTGAAATTGTTGGATGCAATTTTTTTGAGTGTGAAAGGGATGATTTTGGTAAGAGGTTGAGTTGGTAAATGAGTTTTTATATCTATACTCTACTTTTCTTAGAGACAAGAAATAGTAGTTGCTTAGACAACCTTTTACAAGATAACAGACCTAAAAAGTCTGGCTAGTTATCAACTCAGATTGTATTACATCCATAAAATTTGGTATTATATCATATACCAGAAAATTCAGTATAAATTAATATTTATTTATTTTCTTTATTATTATTATTTACCTTCTATAGGAGTATTGTGTTTTAGACTAGGAGAAGTATTGCATTTCAGACTGACTCTCTTCTATTCCAATTGTAGTATATATACTGAATAGATATATAGGAGCAACTTGGTTTGTAGATTAAAGTCTTAAAGTCACAAAGCTGCTTTCTCTATACTCTTGTAGTGTTTTTTGCTATATAACTCCTTACTCCTGAATTTACCTCTCTTTTGGATGATATTCCACTACTCTGAAATAAGCAACTACTTATGTAATAGGAGATTGAGACAGTGTACAAGCTAAGGCCAAAGTTGTTCTACTCTTGTATTGTTGTTGTTGTATTCTCTCCAGACTAGTTGTAAAACCATAGGACTAGAGAGCAATATATCTCATTTCATTTAGTAGTGTGTTTTACTCTCTGATACCACTTTTTACATCACTTTCCAGAACCTAAAGTATGCACTCATAGTATATTCATAGTAATTTATAGTATATTCTAGCCTTTCTATACTACTATTCCTTTTCAACTTAACATGTTAGGGATGTAGATGAGGACTTGACTAAGTGTGGTAAGGCCCAGGGGTAGTTTACTGACTACTTTAATAGTAAGCTTGTTACAATATGTAAAAGTTGGCACCTTAGAGATACCATATGAGACAGATCTAAATTGATCTTACAATTATTTTGACTATTTTTATATTACAGATAAGCTGTGCTTCCTCTTTTTAATTTCTTTCTAATATCCCCACTATCTATTTATCCCCATGAACCCTTTAGCATACAATTGAGGACTGTCACTCTCTTTTTTCTACTTGTTTGTCACAATAAAGATCTCTTTTGTCCCTTTTATCTAAAGCTCACTATAAGGGAAGTTTTAGGTTTGAGGGTATTTTTACTAATTTTGCACTTTTCAATTTTATCTTGTATTTTTCAAAATTTTGAACTTCATATTATTTTCTAGAGCAGAATCCAACTAAGAAAAAAGAACAAGGAGTTATTAGACTTTGACAGTATAGCAAACTGGTCTAGTAGCATTGGTTAACAACCTAGAACAAATTTTACATAAAAGGCTTAGAGCAATAGGTGACCAGTATTAGGATCTTGTATTGTTTGGTGATATCTCAGAACTGACTGTACTCTCCTTCCAACAACATAGTAGATCTCTCTGGATCCACTGTGCCTAGATAGTTCAATTTTACAATCCTTCTGTTGATTTCTAAAGAGTCTTTTACTAAAACTGACCTAGAACCAATCTTAGTACAAGCCAACACTGACAATTTGGTTTCTATAGCCCAATCAAATACTTTAATACCTACCACTTACCACAATTCTAATAGCCAATGAAACATATCTGCAAAAAATCAGATGTCTATATCTTTTAGCCCAAGTGCACCTAAGTAAGATGAACAAGCAAAGATATTTACAAATTTTATTAGAATTGTAGAACAACTTTTTAAGATATCAGAAATCACAGATGATAGAAACTTGACTAGCTTATAAGCTATGTTAAAGTAGATATGGTTGACCAATGGTTATCTTTTTTAGAATTTGAGAGAGGCTTCTGGAGCCAATTTCTAGATTGTCTAAAGATTGAATATTCTGAGCTAACAAGTGAGGAACAAGAAACTATAGACCAACTATACAAACTATATAGAAAAAACTCAGAGATTTCTATGTTAGATAAGGAAAAATTGATAGAATTTAAATACAAGTTTATGTATATTGTATAAAAGTATTTGAGACCTCTAGCTATTACAGAAAACTATGAGCTTGTGGAGCTTTTTGTACAGTATCTAGATGTAACATTCCAAAATATATTAAACTCTAGATTGAGTATACAAGGCATGCTAAAGGTAAATATCCAAGGAAGGAGCTGTATGAAGAATTTTTATGATCTAAAACATGTAGTACAAAAGACTATTGATCTTGTAAGTGGCAAAACAATAGCAAAGGCGCTTAAGCATACACCAGTAATTATGTCTAGAAACAGTAAAATAAATCCTAAGTCTAGAGAATAGGTATTATTTTCAAAAATAGAATCTGTTAGAAAAGTAGAAATGAGCACAAAAGTAAAGACTGCAGCAAGAACTTAATATATTGAAGACAATATATAAGATTTAGGAAAAAACTAAAAAGTGACAGGAAAAGAGTATATAGAGTGCTTTAGATGTTATTTACACCTTGATATAAACCCAAGAACAAGTTTATAAGGAAGTGAGTAGTTTGCTTATGAGATATAGACTGGATTCATTGCAAACAGGGCCATCAAGGCCTTTTAGAAAGTATTTTTATTGCTTTGAGCTAGATCATTTATTTCTTTTCTGTCTGACTAAGACAGAGGATGAAAAAAAAGATTTAATTCTAGTAGATAAATTCACAGTGAGATTTGCAAACAGAAAACCCATTTCAACAGAATATAATATATCTATTAAGGACTATGTTAGAAAATATCTGCTATTTTCTATTGTGGTGATAATATAGGGCAATCCAAAAGACACTTGTATGCTTATTGCACTATCAAACACTCCTCCAGAAGAGTCTCTGCTGCTGAAGACTCTAGAAAAGCATCTTCTAAGCCTTCTTCTACCTTTGAGAAGGAGGAAAGTAATAAGAAAAAGGTTAGTTCTGGTCCCAGGATACCTACTACCTTAAGAGTTACTATAGGCTATTGTCTCAAGAGTTACTATAGGCAAGTTCTCTTACAGAGTTACCTCTCTTCAGCTCCCTATTGTCCTTTCTCTCTCTGTTTCTGAAGGGAAAACATATTCTATGAGTTGAAATGACTAGGTTGTGTCTAAGGAGAGCAGAGATATTGCCTCTAGGATGGTCTCTGCTTTCCAGACCTCCATATTAACTGGTTTGATACCTCATAGTACAAACCAGCTGAGTCATTGTTCCAATTGAAAGATGGCAGTATAAGGTTAGGCATTTATAACGTGATAGGTGACTATGATACATTAGTTACTTATAACAGTGATAGTTTATCTCAGGTGTTACAACCAGTGACAAGTGATATTGTCACACATGATATTATATATGATAGTAACTTCTAGGATGGTAACCACTATGTCATATCTCTTTTGATTACTCTGGCTATTTAGAAACTGATACCAGAGTTCTCGCTTTATTTGTTTTGCATATTGTATGCTTCATTCAGAAGTATGCTATTGGGAGCTGTCCAATTAAACAGTTCTCTCCTATTATAGGAGCAAGTTTTTTTATATGACATCTGTTCTAGACTATATCTGTAGTAGAGTAGGATTACTATAAGATTTTATCTCAGATTAATGCTCTTTCTCTTGTAGAGGTAATGAGGACCCTCTATGGTTTTAACTTACCTCAGGTATAGCAACTTAGCCTAAAATGACTTAATTATACTTCAAGTCTAAGTTGACAAGAAGAACTTGATAAAGTTCCCATTTGATTTTGTACACTATTTATATAACTACTACATGGTCTGTGCACTACTTTCCCACACTTATCATGTGATATGATATTGTGACATCCTAACATTGTCATGTAATACTTTCCATACTCTTTTCTTGTATAGTAAGTCCAAATAAGAAAAGAAAAGAAAAGAAAAAGAAAGTAAAATAAAATAATAACTTAGCTATTTTACCAAGTCATAACACTTTTCCTAACTTGTCTCTGACCCAATTTACTACCCCCACCAAATTCCCTACTTGAATGATCAACTGTTCCAACAATAACTTTATGTAAACTTTTCATTTCTTGTCTACTAAATACTTGCTTACTGCTGTTCTTGATCTTTTAGAGGTCTGTTCTTTGTCTGCCTTTCTTTTGAATTTCTTAAAGGACAGTTGACAAGCCACTCTTACTTTGGCATATGCTTGACAAGCAGTTGATTTCCTGTACAAAGTAGATTTCATACCAGGTATACAGAAAATACTTATGTTAATCCTTAGAGCTTGCAATATGTTCTGTACTGATAGTAATACAAGCATAGAGTTTGACCATCTATAACATTTTCCTTACTGAATTCTGCTTTCAACTCCTTCCATTGTTGTTGCTGGACTAGACTCTCCATAGAAAGTAACTTTATCCAATACTTCTTGGAAAAAATTGGCAATTTAATTAGTGCTATATTTTGAAAGTTGTCATGAAAAGAAGTGCAGAAAGTTTTGTACTTTTGGAGATTGTTTATAATGATCTTACTCTTGACTCTAGCAACAACATCCTATTATATTGCCTCCAACTGGTGGAAGTGGTTGTTAAGAAGGCAATAAGTTAATGCATTTGTGGTTTTCTCCTACTTTATCTATTTGTTCTTTTTCTTCTTTTCTTTGCAAAGACAATCTTATTTCTCTTGTTCTTGCTAAAGCTGAAGTTATTTTATGAGTTCATTCTACTGTTTCTTTTTAGCAAGACTGTTATGACACAGCCAAAATGGCTAAGTTGTTATTTATATTTCTTTTCTTTTCTTTTTTATTTAATTAAATAATTGGTGGATATATGAGAGGGAATGATTCAAAATAGATATACAAGACTTTATAAATAGAAGTAAATATAGAATGTATATAAGTAGTATACAGCAATTGAATAGAAACTTTATTAAGTTCTTTTTGTTAACTTGGACTAGGAGTAGTTCTAAGATATTACAGTCTAAGTTTTAACAGAGACAGTCTTGCCTATATTGTAATTATTTGGTAGCCTTTTTCTCCTCTTGCTTCTAGAGTTTGTTATGACAGCATAATCTCTCTTGTTCATAGGCTTTATTATTAGAAAGAGTGAGATTAATAGCATCTATATTGTTTATGTTAGTGGATATAATAATAGTTGAGGATCAAGAAAGAAAAAATTTGGTGAAGTTCTTTTATTCATTTGATTAGATAATAAATAAATTGCTTATATATTGGGGCTTTAAGGGTTCAGCCTTGAGGGGGAAGTACTATCATATACCAAATTTTTGGTTATATTTTATTATTTATTTTCTTTTCTTTATTATTATTAATCTCCTAAATAATTACTCCTAGCTATGTAGGTATTACAAATGGCCACTTACTGATTTGTGAGTTGATGATTTGATAATCAAAAGACTCAAAAAAGTAAAGTTTAGATAGTAGCAAAAGATGCTGTTAAGTCTGAGGTTTATCCTCAGATATACAGTCCTTAAATACATAATTGTGGTAGTCTGTGCACCAGGACAGTCTACTACATGATCACTATCTATTGTTCTACATATAAGAGTGCTATTGTTTTTGAAATAGAGATAACCTAACTGTCTTAGGGCAGTCCTTTGTTCTATTCAAGAACAAATGATAATCTATAGATAAAGATCAATATCATGTGCAAATATTGAGGACCTTGTATCTCTATGGGATCTTATCACCTCAGGATCTATTTATAGCCAAAAGAAGCGCATTGAAGAGAGCTTCATGATGGTCATTGAAGAAAACAATTATGTTAAGCAGTTCCCAAGATATCAGTGATTTAGTGTCTGGTGACTTGGTGATCACCAACTGATCTGCTGATAACTCAGTGAATACTGATTGCTTTGGGATGTTTTTGGTACCATTTGAAAGGTCTTCTTAAGGGCTTTTGGTGGCCATTTAGATCATCAAAATTGGTTAAGTATTCCTAGAGTTATGGTCTGAATGAAGTTTGTGACAGTAGGAGTATTGTGGTGTAGACTGGAGCTCTCCTATTCTAGTTATAGTATATATATAGAGTAGATATATAGTAGTAACCCAGTCTATAGATTAACGTTTATTTGTACTTGTCTATATTACTTTTCTCTTCCTATATACTTCTTAACTTGGACTTTGGACCTTCTCTCAGTTATCTGACAATATCTCCTTGCCTCTGATATTGATGATCACTTGCAATAGAAGATTGGAGTACAACACATATATTAAAGCCAAGATTGTTTTCTACTGTTGTCTCCAAACTTCTGTTCCTTGATTTATATATCTCAGAGTATATGTATATTTCATTCTTATTATTAGCTAGTACTTCTTGATTTATGTTATCTTAGAGTTATACTATTAGTGTTATAACTTGGCAAAATGGCTAAGTTATTAGTTATTTTTTCTTTTCTTTTCTTTTCCTTTCTGAACTTACTACACAAGAATGGAGTGTGAGAAAGTATCACATAACTAAGTGTCACAAGAGTCATAGAGCTATGAGTTACAGTCAGGTAATGGCACATGACTAAGTCACATGGGAACCGTGGGAAGATAGTGCATAGACCATGTAGTAGTTGTATAAGTAGTGTAGGAAATTTAACAGGAACTCTATCAAGTTCTCCTTGTCAACTTGGACTTGGAGGGTGATTAAGTTATCTAGGCTAAGTCACTACAATTAGCTAATATCTACTCTGCTTTACATTTCTGATATTTTACAGTAGTCCAGAGAGAATGTTTGTGATGACCTTAGCTTTAGCTTGTTGTTAGAAATGTAGAGTGAAGTAGAGGTTAGCTAATAGTATAACTCCAAGATATAATAATCAAGGAGCAGAAGTACTAGCTAATAATAAGAATAAAATATATGTATACTTTGAGATATATTAACCAAGGAGCAGGAGTTCTGTTATATACCAGAAATTTGGTATAAATTAATATTAATATTTATTTTCTTTTCATTTTCTTTATAATTTCTACTTTTAAACTCCTAAATTGTCTACTTCTATAGGATTATGATATAGACTAGAACACTTGTACTACTACTCCTATTCTGAGATTAGTATAAGTACTTTACTAGTATATCATAGTTTCTTAGTTCATAGATTAAAGTTACAAAGTCATTCTCTTGTAGTGCTCTTCTTCTCTGCTATATATTCTTAACTCTATTAATTTGAACAATATTCCACTACTCTAAAATATATAACCATATATACAATAGGAGATTGAGACATAGCACACAAGCTAAGGCCAAGGTTATTCTACTTTTGTATCATTATTGCATTTTTTCCAGACCAGCTATAAAACTACAGGACCAGAGAGTAACATCTTTTATTTCATCTAGTAGTGTGTTCCACTCTCTGACACCACTCATTGCATCACTTCCTAGAACCTAGAGTGTACATTCATAGTATATTCATAGTAATTCATAGTATATTCCTAGTCTTTTTATATTACTATCCCTATCTTCCTGACAAGTTTGGAAATGACAGTGAGAAATAATCTTGGCTTTAATGTATGTATTGTGCTCTGATCTCCTATTGTAAGTGATTATTAATTTTGGAGATAAGGAGATGTCATTAGATACTGTATTATGAGAGCCCCAAGAAGGAAACAGTCTTCCATACATTTAAATACTTAATCCAAAATCTCAAGTCATACAATGAGATCAAGGTATAAATAGCATGGAAACTTAGGAAACCAAATCACATGACAAGGTCAAGTGACTATAGAACATTCTGGAAGAATATGTGATTGTGGACTAGTAGTAGTACAGCCACTGTAAAATAGTATAAGTAGTAGTCCAATCCAAGGAAGAACTCGATGGAGTTCTTCCTGAACATCCACCTAGGGTAATCACTAAGAGCATTTACTACCTATCAATAACATACTGAGCAAGAAGTCTGAAGTTTGAGTTGAGAAGTATATAGGAAAGGAGAAGGAATATGAACAGTGGACAAGTAGATATTAATCTATAGACTAGGTTGCTACTATGTATCTACTCTGTATATATACTATCACTGGAATAGGAGAGATCCAGTCTATACCACAATACTCCTACATAGCTAGAAGTAATTATTTAGGAGATAAATAATAAAGAAAAGAAAAGAAATAATAAAATATAACTGAAAATTCAGTATATGACACTTGTGTACTGTGCCTTGATCTCCTGTTGCTGTTGTGGTCATGTATTTTGAAGTAGTGGAACATTGTCTGAAGATGAGATAAATTTAGAACTAACAGAGGTATATAGTAGAAAGGAATAGTATCATAGAACTTTGGAGATTGATGACTTTAATCTATGAACTAAGGAATTATGATATACAGTTGAAGTACTTATACAAAGTCCAGAATAGGAGTAGTATAA
>Ga0153953_1000440_pt1 | contig 14640 bp, 15 predicted proteins | sample TSNJ037MetaG_FD_104718 | JGI IMG/M metagenome (GOLD analysis project Ga0153953, IMG submission 104718) | Attine ant fungus gardens microbial communities from New Jersey, USA - TSNJ037 MetaG | ecosystem: Host-associated > Fungi > Mycelium > Unclassified | place: USA: New Jersey, Wharton State...
CATATACTGGAAATTCAGTATTATTTATTAATTATATTCATATTCATTTCATTTTCTTTATAATTTCTGCTCCTGAAATCCTAATTTGTCTACTCCTATAGGATCACAATGTAGACCAAGCACCTGTACCAGCACTCCTATTCCAGGATTTGTATAAGTACTCTACCAGTACATTGTAATTCTCAAGTTCATAGATTAAAGTTATAAAGTCACTTTCTCCATAGCTCTGTAGCACTCTTTCTCTTTGCTATATATTTCTTAACTCTATTACTCCTGAATTACCTGTCCTTTGGACAATGTTCCATTACTCTGAAATATGCAACCACAACAAGCGACAGGAGATCAAGACACAGTACATGAGCTAAGGCCAAGGTTGTTCTGTTTCTTCATTGTTACCAACATTCTCTCTGGACCAGCTGTAAAACCACAGGACCAGAGAGCAGCATCTCTTATTTTATCTAGTAGCATGTTCTACTCTCTGACTCCATCCTTTATGTTACTTTCCAGAACCTGGAGTGTGTATTTACAGTTTATTCATAGTAATTCCTAGTGTAGTGACTTAGTCTAAGACAACTTAATCACACTCTAAGTCCAAGTTGACAAGAAGAACTCAATAGAGTTCCTATTTAATTCTGTACACTACTTATACAACTACTACATAGTCTGTATACTACTTTTCCACACTCATCATGTGACATCATCATGTGACATGACCTTGTAATATCCTAATATGTAACTGTAATATGCAACATTGTTATATGACACTTTCCCATACTTCTTTCTTGTATAATAAGTCCAAATAAAAAAAGAAAAAAAAAGAAAAAGAAAGTAAAATAAAATAATAACTTAGCTGTTTATAGAAGCTCACCAAAAGACAGAATATCTCAGAAAGTAATATTAATACTGCCCTTATCTCTTTGACAACCCAGCTCCAGCAACTTACTCAGCTAGTCTTGCACTTCTCTCCCATCCCAGTCATGAACACTCTTCTATCTCCAGTACCTCAGCTATCACCTTTGTCTCTTCTGGTACCAGCTCCCTCTTGCTCATAGAAGTAAAAGACTACCTGGACTTCTTCTAGTCTCTAGTCTCAGATACTGGCTACTTTGGTCTAAAGATGTAAGAGGACTCTACTAATGTCACTTCTGAAATACCAGACTCACAGCCTAGAGCAGCCCTGTACTTAATTAAATATTATTATGTAATATTTAATTCTCTTTAGCTTGACTCAGAGACTTTTGACCCTAACTAACAAGACTATAGGATCAGGAATGTCTTAGTAGTAAGAGTATATATATTATAGAAGTATACCCTAGGAGCCTTATCCTAATCTCTAAGGATTCTTCTGGAGATGAGTTGTAAATTATTTAGGAGTATAATATTACTAAGAATTCTCCTGGAGTCTACTCCACTCTAGTCACTCTTATAAAGGACACTTGTTGTCAAATTCCAAAGAGTGTTGCAAATAAGTATTCAAAACCAGATTACAACTATGCCCATTAGATACCCTAGTGATATGGATCCAGAGGTATAGTACAAAGCTACCAGAAGGATTAACCAAACTTGTCTGGTAAACAAGATCTTCTAGTCTAACTAGCAGCAACTCTTTCTCCATTCTACTCTAGTCTATTTACTTCTCTTGTCAGTTGTCTGTTTTTCTCCTCCTGCAGCTCATCTCTTGCCAGTTTCAACCCCTCTGCCTCTCTGACCTTCTTCTTTGACTCTATTTATGACTATGGATGTTAATGCTACTCAAAAGCTTTACCTTGTATCTCTGAAGAGCTATTATTGATATAAAGATACAAACTACCTAGTAAAGGACTGCCTTTACCATATAGACATAAAACTGTTAACAGCAGAGCAACAGGAAGAACTGATAGAAGATCTCTTGGTCTTGAAAGATATAGTTTTGAAAAAAGAAAACTCTTTGGCAAAGGAGAATTTTGCATAGTATGGCTAGTAAATAGTATGCCCTGGTTGCTTTTAGTAAATAGGCTCTGTGTATTTGACATAGAAGAATCCAATACAAGTATATATAAACTTATAGTTATACCCTCTCTTTTTTTTCTTCTCCTACTGCAACACTGGTAACTCAAAAACTGAAATAAAAGAAGAGATTCCTAAAACAACTCTCTATGAGTATACTTGATACATGTGAAGCCTTCTTAATCCTGACTATAGAGCTCTACACCACTGAGACCAGTAAGGTTCACTTCATCAAAGTGTCATGACATGGCTAAAATTGGCTAAGTTATTATTTATATTTCTTTTCTTTTCCTTTTCATTTAAATAATTGATAAACACATAAGAGAGAATAACTTGAAAGAGATACATAGAACTTTATAAATAGAAGTAAATACAGAATGTGTATAAGTAGTATACAGCAATCAAATAGAAACTCTATTAAGTTTTCTTTGTCAACTTGGACTTGGAGTACAATTAAGTCGTCTTAGGCCAAGTTGCTATACTAGAACCCAATTCCACATCTAGAATACTGTTTATCTTGGACCTTGCTCACCTTTACTCTTATAATCTTTTTGATCCTCAACCAGTAGTTATCATAATTACTAGTCATCTCCATATATAGCTAGACTCTTGGCTTAAGGGAACTTATTAATCAGTTAGAGATTGATAGTAGAAGTATAATACTAAGCTTGGGTATTAGTACTGAGATCTGATCTTGCAATTGAGTGGTGTTTAGTAGATACTTGTACTGTTCTTAGTATAAACCTTGTGCTGGAGTCCATTATGACTTGTATATATAGAGAATTGACAGTTACTCTCTAGAAAACTGTCTAGATTAGGGATTCCATCTGTTAGGTAATAGTTTAACCCTAGTATTAAGACAGTAGTTAGTAGAGCAATAAGACTCTGGCTAAATGAAGATCTTATGCCCTAGCAGATATAGTGTAGCTAATAAGATTAATCATTCACTCCATACCATTGAGGCATCAACACAATGTCTCAGTTTTAATACAATTCTCTCATAAGTAGTCTACTCAACTAAAAGTGTACTCTTGCTAAACTAAGGGTAGAGTTAGAAAAAAGAAGAGAAAGAATGTATTGATATTGTAAGAGGTTTGGACATCTGGCCTATAACTGCAGAAATAAAAAGGAGATAAAAGAAAAGCTAATTTCCCAAAATAAATTTAAAGTGATAGTAAGTAAGGTAATGCAATATAAAGTGAGAGAAGAAGTAAAAGTAAGGAAGTAAGAGACAGTGAAAAAAGTAAAATGTTTTAGATGTTGGAGAATAGGGTATTACAAGTGAAAGTGTCCAAATATTGAGGTAGAAAAGAGAAGATGAGAGGAGATAGCAGTATTTATGGCAATACTACAAAAGGTATAGTAGGAAAGGCCAGTGCATTCTTTATAGATAAAAGTACAGGAGTATGGTAATGTATGAAGTACACTCCCAAGAAGTACAGCAATAGAAGAAAAGTGATAGAAGACCAGATAGAAAGTAGTCATATATGTAAAGTATAGTAGATATGACTATAAGGGTATTAAAACAGAAGTCAACCAGAGATAAGGATTTATCTCTGGGGAGTGGCTAAGAAATATATAGTATAAGAGCTGTTTAAAAATGTAGAAGTGGAGAAATAATGGAAAAGAAAGTAAAGTAGAATATACAGAATGTAAAAGAAAGAATACAGTTGTAGAAGAGAAAATATGCTAGGAGGAGCAGGAAAGAATTTTATGTTCTAAGTGTAAAACTGAAAAGAAAAAATTATAGTGGAACTAGAGAGTAGCAGTAAAGTCTATAGAGGCAAAAGTACAGTAAGGTAGCATGTGGACAAAAGCTCCAAAAGGCACAGCAAAAGAGAGAGGTAAACAGAGGAAAGTAAGAAGGACCTTCAAAATGCTAAAGGAGATGTAGTTGAATATTAGAATAGAAAAAACAGATATACATGAAGGTATAACAGTTAAAGTGCTCTTGGATAGTAGTACTACAGAGATGTTTATGGATTGGAAAATGGTAGTAAGACATGGTTTTAGACTGCAAAAACTAGAGAGACCAGTAGTAGTTAGAAATGTAGATAGAACAAACAATAGAGCAAGTGCAATTATACATCAAGTAGAAGTGAATGTGTACTACAAGAATCATATAGAGAGAATGAAAATAGATATATACAATTTAGAAAGAACAAAGGTAATATTGGGGGTGCTATAGTTGTAGGTATACAATCTAAAAATAAACTGGGAGATAGGGAAGATTAAAATAATGAGGTACCTACTATTGTATGGAAAAAATACAAAGAAGAAAGAAAATAGAAAGGCAGAGAAGAGGAGAAGAATAGCTACTGTAGAAAAGAAGAAAATCATAAAATAGGTAGTAAACAATAAAAAAGACTGGAAAAGAGAAAAGGAAGTTGAAGTGGACTATAGAAAAATCAAGGAGATAGTTTCTAGAAGGTTTTTAAAGTGGAAAAAGATATTTGGAAAGATAGAATCAGAAAGAATACCAACCAGAAAGATTTGGAATTATACTATAGATCTCAAGAAGATATTTAAACTATAAAAGAGAAGGATTTACCTTCTATCCAAAAATGAGAGAAAAGAGGTCTAGAATTTTGTGGATGACCAATTAAGAAAGGGGTATATTAGACTATCTAAATTCCCTCAGACATTGCTAGTGTTCTTTGTAAGCAAGAAGGATAGAAACAAAAAGATGGTTATAGACTACTACAGTTTAAACAAATAAACTAAAAAGAACAACTACCTATTACTGTTGATAACAGACTTAATCAACAACATAAGGAGTAAGAAAGTATTTACAAAGATAGATCTGCAATGGAGGTTCAATAATATAAGAATCAAAGAAGAAGATGAATAGAAGAAAATATTTACTATCACAAATAGCCACTTACTGATTTGTGATTAGTTGATTTGATAATCAAAGTGCTCAAAAAAGCAAAGTTAGACAAGCAGCAAAAGATGTTGTTAAGTCTGAGGTTTATCCTCAGACATAGAGTCCTTAAATATATAATTGTAGTAGTCTGTGCACCAGGACAGTCTACCATATAATCACTACCTATTGTTCTATATATAGGAGTGCTATTGTTCTTGAAATAGAGATAACCTAACTATCTTAGAGCAGTCCTTTGTTCTATTCAAGGACAAATAATAATCTATAGATAAAGATTAATGTCATGTATAAACATTAAGGACCTTGTATTTCTATGGGATTTTATTGCCTTGGGATCTATTTATAGCCAAAAGAAGCGTATTGAAGAGAGCTTCACAATGGTTATTGAAGCAAACAATTATATTAAGTGGTTTCTGAGATATCAGCAATTTAGTGTTTGGTGACTTGGTGATCATAGACTGATCTGCTGATAACTCAGTGAATACTGATCTCTTTGAGACATTTTTGGTACCATTTGAAAGGTCTTCTAAAGGGCTTTTGGTGGCCATTTAGATCATTGAAATCAGTTAAGTATTCCAAGAGTTATGGTCTGAATGAAGTTTGTAACAGTTTATAATATATATAGGCTCCTTTAAACCAACAGTAATATTCTTTGGAATGACAAACTTGCTAGCTACATTCCAAACAATAATAAACAAAATTTTGAGGGACCTGATAAATAAAGAAAAAGTTATAGCATTTGTAGATAATATGTTGGTAGGAACAAAGACAAAAAAAGAACACAATGAGATTATAGAAGAAATATTGAAGAGGCTAGAAGAAAATAACTTGTATATTAAGCCAGAAAAGTATGTATAGAGATTGGATTCCTAGAGGTTGTTATAGAACCTAATGAAATAGAAATGGAAAAAGAAAAAATGGATAGAGTACTAAGTTGAATAGAGCCAAAAAATATAAAAAATATCAGAAAGTTCTTAGACCTTGCAAGTTACTATAGGAGGTTTATTAAAGATTTCACATAAGTAGCTAGACCAATAAATATATTGATGAGAAAAAATATGAAGTGGTAGTAGAGAAGTGAATAGCAAAAGGCATTTGATAAGCTTAAACAAGTCTTTACCACTAGACCAGTATTAGTGGCTCTAGATTTAGACAAAAAATTTAGAGTAAAAGCAGATGTTTCAAATTACACTACTGGAGAAGTTTTATCAATGAAATACTCTAACAAACTATAGCCAAAAGAAGCATATTGAAGAGAGCTTTACAATGGTTATTAAAGCAAACAATTATGTTAAGCAGTTCCTGAGATATCAGTAATTTTGTCATGATATAGCCAAAATGACTAAGTCATTATTTATTTTCTTTTTCTTTTTCTTTTCTTTTAACTAGGAAATCGGCAGACACGTGAAATGAAACAACTAAAAAGAGATGCATGGGAGTTTATAAATAGAAGTAAACATAGAAGGTGTATAAGTAGTATACTACAATTGAATGGGAACTCTATTGAGTTTTCCTTGTCAACTCAGACTAGAAGTAGTTCTAAGACATCTTAGTTTAAGTCCTTATACTAGAACTCAATTCCACATCTAGAGCACTATCCACCTTGGACCTTGCTCATTCTTACTCTCACAACTATCTTGACCCTCGACCAGTGGTCACTACAATCACTAGTCACCTCCATACATAGCCAGGCCCTTGGCTTAAGAGGACTTGTCAATCAGTTAGAGATTGGTAGTGGAAGCACAGTACCAAGCTCAGGTATTATGTCTAAGACCTGACTTTGTAATTAAGCAGTACTCAGTAGTTTACTTGTATTTCTTTTACTCTATAAACCTTGTGCTGAAGTCCTATTGTAGACTATATATGCAGAAGAATAATGTCGCATTTTTAGGAAGGCATTTAGGTTAGAGATCCTCTTCTTGGGGTGATAGTATAACCATAGTATTAGGGCAGTAGTAAGTAGAGCAGTAGGTGTCTAGCTGGGTGAAGATCTTGTACCCCAGTAGACATAGCATTAGTAAGATCACTCCTATTTTGACTTCTCTGGAGATATAAAACTATGTCTCTGGAATAATATAACTCTCTCATGAGTGGAATGCTTAACCAACAACGCACCCTTGCTAAGCTAAGGGCAGAAATAGAAGAAAGGGAAGAAAGGGTATGTTGGGGATGTAGAAGATTTGGGTACCTGGCCTATAACTATAGGAATACAAAAGAAGCAAAAGGGAAACCAGTTCTTCAGAATAGATTTGAGATGACAGTGAGTAGAGTGATACAATGTAGAGTGAGGGAGGAAGCAAAAGTAAGGAGGTAGGAGACAGTTGAGGAAGAGGTACAATGTTTTAGATGTTAGAGGATAGAACACTACAAGTAGAAGTGTCCAAATATTAAGATGGAGAGAGAAAGGAAAAGTGAGGAAGTGGTACATATGGCCAGACCACAAAAGGTACAGTAGGGAGAGAGGTCAGTATGTCCCAAGTGGGAAAAGGTACAAAAACACTATAGAGTAGAGAATGTACTGAAAGATGCACAGCTGTTGGAGTTAGGATAAAAGACAGAAAAAGTTGTAGTGACCTATATAAAATATAAGTGGTATAAAAGAAAAGGAATGCATAGGAAAAACAACAGAGAACAAGAAGTTCTCAGAGAAAGGAAATTAGAGAAAGCCAAGTGGTATGGATGCCCAAAGCAAAGGATGTTATCAATGGACAGTGAATGTTCTTAGTGATCACCCTAGGTAGATGTTCAAGAAGAACTCAATAGAGTTCTTCATTGGATTGCTGCTCTACTTATACTACTACTACAGTAGCTGTACCCTAGAGTCCTATGATCACATGTTCTTTCCAGAATGTTCTATGATCACCTGACCTTGTCACGTGATTTGACTTACTGAGTCCCCACCCTATTTATATCCTTACTCTATTGTATGCTTTAAGGTTTTGGATTAAGTGTTCAAATATGTGGGAAACCTTTTCCTGTTTGGGGCTCTCATAACAAAGGAGAAAGGAAGAAGAAGCGGTATACCCTACAAAGGGAAAAGCACAACAAGACAAGGTATGGACAAAAGGTACAGCAAGAGAAGTAAGGAGAATGTTCAAAATACTGAGAGAAGTATGAATGGACATAGGAATAGAAAAGGTAAATATACACGAAGGCGTAACAGTAAAAGCACTCCTAGACAGCAGTGCAATGGGGATGTTTATAGATCAGAAGATAGTAGCAAAATATAGATTTAGGCTGCAGAAATTAGAGAGACTGATAATGGTTAGGAATATTAATAGAACCAACAACAGTGCAGGAGCCATTACCTATCAGGTAGAAGCAAATGTGTACTTCAAAGGCCACATAGAAAGGATAAGAATAAATGTGTGCGATCTAGAAAAAACAGATATCATATTGGGGATGCCATGGTTGCAGGCACACAATCTAGAGATAAATTGGGAGACCAGAGAAGTCAAGATAATGAGGTGCCCACCATTGTGTGGAAGGAATACAAGGCTAAAGGAGAAAAAGATGAGAAAAAGAGTAAAAAAAGTAGTAACATTGAAAGAAGAGAAGATCATAAGATGGGCAGTGAATGATAAGAAAGACTGGAGAAGAGAAAAAGAAGTTAAGGCAGACTATAGGAAAATTGAGGAAATGGTACTGCAGAAATTCCTTAGGTGAAGAAAGGTGTTTGGGAAAACAGAGTCAGAGAGAATGCCAACAAGAAAAATCTGGAATCATGCCATAGATCTCAAGGAGACATTTAAACCACAAAAAGGAAAAATCTATCCTCTTTCCAAAGATAAGAGAGAGGAGGTCCAGAAATTTGTGGATGACCAGTTAAGAAAGGGGTATATCAGACCATCAAAATCCCCTCAGATATCACCAGTTTTCTTTGTGGGTAAGAAAGATGAGAAGAAGAGGATGGTTATGGACTATCATAGCCTAAATAAACAAACTGTAAAGAATAATTATTCCCTGCCACTAATTACAGATCTAATCGACAACATGGGGAGTAAGAAAGTATTTACCAAAATAGACTTATGATGGGGCTTTAACAATATGAGGATAAAGGAGGGAGATGGGTAGAAGAGAGTATTCACCACACACATTGGATCCTTTGAGCCAACTGTTATGTTTTTTGGGATGACAAATTCACCAGCTACATTCCAAGCAATGATAAACAAAATTCTGAGAGATATAATTAACAAAGGAAAAGTAGTAGCATTTGTGGATGATGTACTAGTTGGGACAGAAATGGAAGAGGGATATGATGAGATAGTAGAGGAGGTTCTAAAAAGGTTAGAAGAGAACAACTTGTATGTCAAGCCAGAAAAGTGTGTATGGAAAGTAAGAAAGATTGGATTCCTGGGTGTAGTCATAGGACCCAGTGGAATAGAGATAGAGAAAGAGAAGGTAGACAGGGTACTGAGTTGACCAAAACCAAGGAATATAAAAGATGTTAGGAAATTTTTAGACCTCGCAAATTATTACAGGAGGTTTATTAAGGACTTTGCTTAAGCAGCTAGGCCAATAAATGTGCTAACGAGAAAGGACATGAAGTGGAGATGGGAAGAAGAAGAATAGGCTGTATTTGATGAGCTCAAGAAGGCCTTCACAATAAGACCAGTACTAGCAGCCCCAGACTTAGACAAAGAGTTTAGGGTAAAGGCAGATGCCTCAAATTATGCAACTGAAAGAGTGCTCTCAATGAAGTGCTCCAATGACTTATGGAGACCAGTAGCTTTCATTTTAAAATCTCTAAGTGATACAGAAAGGAATTACAAGATATATGATAAGGAAATGTTGGCAATAGTCAGATGTCTAGAGAAGTGGAGATATTTTCTAGAAGGAACAGTAGTAAAATTTGAGATTTGGACAGATTATAAAAATCTTAAATACTTTATAAAAGTGCAAAAGTTGAATAGACGACAAGCTAGATGGGCACTATACCTATCAAGATTTGACTTTGCAGTAAAATACATTCCTGAAACAAAGATAGAAAAGACAGACAGCCTAAGCAGGAGGCCAAACTAAGAGGTTGGAGTGGAAAGAGACAACAAGGATGAGACGTTGGTAAAGAAGAAATGGTTAGAGAATAGAAGAACAGAAAAGGTGGAAGTAATAGTAAAGGGAGTGGATCTATTGGAGAAGATAAGGCAGTCAAGAGTAAGAGATGACAAAGTAGTTAAAGCAATGGAAGAGATGAAACAAGCAAGAGTAAAAGTCCTAAGTAACAAAGAGTAGAGGGACATAGACAATATAATGTATAAAGAAGAGAAGGTGTATGTATCCAAGGATAAGGTGCTTAGAACAGAAATAATCAGGCTATATTATAATACATCTGTAGGAGAACATGGAGAACAGTGGAAGATGGTGGAGCTGGTCACAAGAAATTTCTGGTGACCAGGAGTAACGAAGGAAGTGAAGTGATATATAGAAGGTTATAATACTTGCCAAAGAAATAAAAACTATACAGAACAGCCGGCAGGTAAGCTAATACCAAACTCAATTTCAGAAAAACCTTGGACACATATATTGGCAGACTTTATTACTAAACTGCCTTTAGCTCAAGGATATGATGCTATCTTAGTAGTAGTAGACCGGTTAACAAAGATAGTTCACTTTATACCAACTACAGAGAAAACAATGGCAGAAGAACTAGCTAAGCTATTTAGGGACAACATGTGGAAGTTACATAGTCTACCTGAAAGTATCATATCAGATAGAGGACCATAGTTTGCAGCAGGAATAATGAGGGAGTTGAATAGAATATTAGGGATTGAGAGTAAATTGTCAATAGCATTCTACCCTCAAACCAATGGACAGATGGAGAAGGTTAACCAAGAACTAGAACAGTACTTAAGGATGTTTATTGACCACAGGCAAGAGCAGTGGCCTGACTAGTTAGGAATGGCAGAGTTTGCTTACAATAACAAAGCATACTCAAGTACTAAAGTATTGCCTTTCAAGGCAAATTACAAACAAGATCCTAGAATAGAGTTTGAGATAAGGAAAAAGGAGAAATACAAAGGAGTGGAGAAATTCATAACAAAAATGAAAGAGATCCAGAAAGAAGCAAAAGCAGCACTAGGAAAAGTACAAGAGAAAATAAAGAAATACACAAATAGAAAGAAAGGAGAAGTCAATGAGTATAAAGTAGAAGACTTGGTAATGCTAAGCACTAAGGATCTGAAATATCAGATGGCTGGTAAAAGAACAGAAAAGTTAATGGAGAGATTTGTAGACCCTTACAGGATAAAAAAGATTGTATCATTGAACATAGTAGAATTAGAACTATCTAGTACAGTAAAAATACACTTGGTAGTTAACATTAGTAGAATACAAAGATATGTAGGGCAGAGAAAAGAGCAACCAGCTCCAGTAGTAATCAAGGGAGAAGAGGAGTAGAAAGTAAAAAGAATTCTGAATAAGCAGAGGATACGAGAAAAAAACAAGTACCTAGTATGATAGAAGGAATTCACAGCAGAATTAGATATCTGGGAAGGGAGGGAAAACCTAGAAAACACAAGAGAGGCAATTGAAGAATACAAAAAGGAATACTAATAAGATATAAAGGATATAAGGAAGCAAAAAAAAGAGGAAGAGATATTTAAAAGAGAAGAATTGCCAGAATGGTTCACAGCAAGAAAGTTATTTGGATGGTTGAATAAAAGGTACAATAAAGAATACTGGGCAAGGTTAGAAAGAAATTGGGTACAATGGAAAGGAGAAAGGACAAGAGGGTAAAGAACCATAGAAATAATAAAGGAAGAAGAAGAAAAAATTGAACAGAAAAGTTCAGGACTTAGAAAGTGGATAGAAGAAGATAATAATGAAATGGGAAACATCTATGACCCTTACTATGAATTGTAAAAATCCTCAGGACAAGGAATCTTGAGAGGGGGGTAGTATCATGATATAACCAAAACAGCTAAGTCATTATTTATTTTCTTTTTCTTTTTCTTTTTTTTTAACTAGGAAATTGGCAGACATGTAAAATAAAACAACTAAAAAGAGATACATGGGAGTTTATAAATAGAAGTAAACACAAGAGATGTATAAGTAGTGTACCATAATTAAATAGAAACTCTATCGAGTTTTTCTTGTCAACTCAGACTAGAAGTAGTTCTAAGACATTTCAGTCTAAGTCCTTACAAATTTAGTGTCTAGTAACTTGGTGATTACAGACTGATCTGCTGATAACTCAGTGAATACTGATTGTCTTGAGATATTTTTTGTACTGTTTGAAAGGTCTTCTTAAGAACTTTTGGTGGCCATTTAGATTGTCAAATTTAGTCAAGTATTCCCAGAGTTATGGTCTGAATGAAGTTTGTAATATACTTTTATTTCCAAGTTGTTAAGTGATATAAAACAAAATTATGAAATATATGATGTTATACCATTAGTAAATTTTCTGTGGATTTGTGATATGGAATATGCTTTATACTCCTAAATCTAGTATTTGAGTTCATTCTAGAAGTCTTCTATAAGTTCTTAGCTATACAAGAGAACCTTTAGAAAGGCCCTTTTTACTATACAATAACCAAATTGTCATTTACCAATTAGTGTATACTTTAAGAGACAAATATAATAGACTAGCATTAGGTTGATTGGGAGTAGATTATTTAGAGATTATCCTCTAGAACTCAGAAACTTTAGTTATATTCTAGAGTACTATATACTTTGAATCTAGAATAGACTTAGATGAGCATAAAACCTAGATAACCAATCAACAAGTCTATCAACAGGCTCTGATTACCTCAGCATAAACTCAGTCAAAAAGTGCAATATTGTGCCAGATCAATACATAAGCTAGAATACTGGTACATATTAAAACCAGTTTCTAGATCAAATTTGGAATAGAAAGTAGCTGAGTAGGAAGTTATAAAGAAATGTTTAGAGGTAGTAGTATAGAGGTGGAACAAGAGCATATAGTAGTGACAGATTAGCATGCTGCTTTAGAAAGGGAAATTAGAAGGGTCTATATAGCAAGGTTATATAGAAGAGTAATGAGAAAAGATTAGTGCCAAGTTTTCTTTTTATGTCAATTAAGTCTTAATATTTGTAATTTCTAATATACTTTTCAGAGTGGAGAGTAAAAAGCAGTACCTTCTTGGTCCTTGCTTTCATCTCAGAAGCTTTTGAAATTGTCAGATACAATTCTTTTGAGTATATAAGAAATAATCTTGGTAGAAGGTTGAGTTGGTAAATGAGTTTCATATCTATACCCTATTCTTTCTAGAGATAAGATATAGTGGTCTCTCAGATAACCTTCTACAAGATAGTAGGCTTAGAAAGCCTAGCTAGTCATCAACTCAGATCATATCATACCTATAAGGTTTGGTATTGGAAATATGGATGGGAACTTGACTGAATATAGTAAGACCCAGGAGTAGTTTACTGACTACTTTGATAGTGAGCTTGTTATGGTGCATAAAGATTAGCACCTTAGAGGTACTATACAAGGTAGATCTAGATTGATTTTACAATCATTTCAACTATTTTTACATTATAGATAAGCTGTGCTTTCTCTCTTTAATTTCTTTCTGATATCTCTACTATTTATTCATCCCCACAAACCCTTTAGCATATAATTGAGAACTATCACCATCTTTTTCTCTACTTACTTGTTGTAGTAAAAACTTCATTTGCTTCTTTCAACAATAAGGAAATGCTAGCAGTAGTTAGATGCTTAGAGGTATAGAAACACTTTTTAAAAGGGACAACTACCAAATTTAAGATCTGGACAGACTATAAAAATCTTGAATACTTCATAAAAGCACAAAAGTTAAATAAAAGACAAGCAAGATGGGCTCTATATCTGTCAAGATTTGACTTTATGCTGAAACATGTCCTAGAAAATAGGATAGAGAAGACAAATGGCTAAGTTATTATTTATATTTTTTTTTCTTTTTATTTAAATAATTAATAGACACATGAGAGGGAATGACTCAAAAGAGATGTGTGGAACTTTATAAATAAAAGCAAATATAGAATATATATAAGTAGTATATAGCAATCAAATGAGAACTCTATTGAGTTCTCCTTGTCAACTTGGACTTAGAGTGCAATTAAGTCATCTCAGACTAAGTTACTATACAAAGTACTTCTAGACTATAGAACAACTGGAGGTTTTATCAACAGGAATTTCATCTATAATAAAGAAATCAATATTTAAAGTATCTTATGCTAAATACCTATGTTTAACATGAATGGTACCTCTAATGAAGCTAGACAGATCTTCAAAGTGGTAAATGTCTTAGAGCAGATGCTCTTTGTAATCTTCAGTCTAGAAAAACAAGACCTGATACTAGGCTATCCCTAGCTTAAAGATAATAATTCAGAGATTGACTGGCAAAAAGACAAAGTACTGATAACTTATTGTCTGTTCTAGTGCAAAGAGTATTAAACAATATAAAAGAAACACACTATATAAAAAAGGCAAAAAGTCTGAGTAGTAAATGTCTATTGGAACAGAGAGTCACCTATACTAGTAGAAAATACTAAGAAAAAAGAATTTTTAACTAGAACTGATAGATAAGATTGGGAGCTCAAAGACAGGTTGTTTATAATATAGTTACTACCAGACCCTTTTGTCAAAGAGCTCTGAGCCACCACTATTATTTCTTAATACCTAGTAGAAGAAGCTTATTGTAGTGTACAAGTCTAAGCTATCTATGGTCTATTATTCAATTATGCCTAGAAATTCGAAGCCATGTTTGCTAAAGAAGACTTTAATACTCTTCTGGAGTATTGCCAATGGAACTACACTATTGAACTTC
>Ga0153953_1000441_pt1 | contig 14640 bp, 12 predicted proteins | sample TSNJ037MetaG_FD_104718 | JGI IMG/M metagenome (GOLD analysis project Ga0153953, IMG submission 104718) | Attine ant fungus gardens microbial communities from New Jersey, USA - TSNJ037 MetaG | ecosystem: Host-associated > Fungi > Mycelium > Unclassified | place: USA: New Jersey, Wharton State...
AGAAAGCTCTGGCTAACGCGGAAAAATCTTACGATGTCTATCTAAATCAAACCTTGCCTGAAAATAAGCAGAGCGCTCAAAATTCCTTAAATTCCGCGACGGCCTCAAGAAACTCCATTTTAATTCAGCTGGAGCAAGCTAAGCGCCAGCTTGAGGATACCACCGTAGCAAGCCCGATATCAGGAGTAATTAGTGCGAAAAATATATCGGCTGGTCAAAGCGTGTCTTCATCTACAGTTGCTTATACTATCATTTCCACCGATAAGGTTTATATTGAAGCAAACATTACGGAACAGCTTATTACCTCTATAAGCATTGGCGACCCTGTTTCGGTATTAGTGTCCGCCGTAAACAGCGAGCCGTTTGCAGGCAGAATAATTTCCATAAGCCCCATTACCGATTCCACAGGTACATATCCTGTGGAGGTTGTAATAGACAACACTGACGGAAATATTAAGATCGGCATGTTTGCGGAGGTCAGCTTTGTTAAGGAACAAAACAACCAAGCCTTGGTCGTAACCAATGATGCCGTACTTACGGATGAAAACGGCAGTTATGTATTTATTGTAGAAAACGGGGCATCCAAAAGAGTTGACGTAACGACAGGAATAGGTAACGGGAGCGAAATAGAACTGACCAGCGGCGTATCGGTAAATGACGAGGTAATAGTAAAAGGCCAGTCCAGCGTAACTGACGGAGAACTTGTCAACATCATATCTGCGTCCAAATAAAGCCTAAGCAGGGAGTGAATTAGCAGCATGTCAAAGATAGCAGTTAAACGTCCGGTTACAACAGTTATGATAATACTAATAGCCGTTGGACTTGGTATCATGTCGGTGTTCAACCTACAGCTGGAAGCCATGCCCAGTATGAATATGCCCGTGCTCACGGTCAGAACCTCTTATACCGGCGCAGGTCCTGAAGAGGTGTTGGAGCAGGTTACAAAAACGGTGGAGAACGCCGTATCAACACTGGATGGGCTGGATACCATGACCAGCCGTTCCAGCTCCGGCTCCTCCATGGTAATGCTGGAATTTGATGACGATATAGATATAGACACAGTTTATCAGGAAGCAAGTGAAGCTATAAACAGGATATCCAGCCGTCTGCCTGACGATGCCAGTGAACCTACGCTGATGAAAATGGCAATGGATTCCTCCTCAATAATGACCGTTTCTATTTCCAGCGATACCTTAAGCCAGGTAGAGATGAAATCTATTATGGATAACACGCTGGAGGACCGGCTGACCCGTATAAGCGGCGTAGCCTCTGTTGATGTAACGGGCGGACGTGAAGAAGAAATAGTAGTTGAGATAATTGAAGATAAGGCGGCAGGATACGGCATAACCCTATCGAATATTTCACAGCTCTTGTCCTCGGAAAACCAAGATACGGCGGGAGGTAATGTTCAAGAGGGCACCAAGTCCATCAATGTTAAGACCAAGGGTTCGTTAAAAAGTATCAGAGATATTGAAAATTTGGTGATTACCACCTCCAGCGGAGCCAACATACTGCTCTCAGATGTGGCCAATGTATCCAGACAATATAAAGAAGTAACAAGCTACTCTTTTCTTAACGGAAGAAACAATCTCAATTTACAGATTTCAAAGCAAAGCACGGCAAACACGGTTTCCGTATCCGACGCGCTGACGGAAGAAGTAGAAGCCATACGGGCTGAATACCCGGATCTGACTATAAGCATCACTTCGGATTCGGCCGATGATGTGAGAACCTCCATCAATGCCGTTATTGAAGCCGCTTGGCAGGGCATGCTGCTGGCTGTTATCGTGCTTTTCATATTCCTTAGAAACATACGAAGTACAATCGTTATAGCATTAGCTATGCCAATATCCATCGTAGCTACTTTCGCGTTGATGTACTTTTACGGAATGACGCTTAATACTATGTCTTTAAGCGGTTTGGTGTTAGGTGTTGGTATGCTGGTGGATAACTCCATCGTGGTGCTGGAAAGCATATTCAGGCGGATGGAGGAGGGGGAATCGCGGGTAAACGCGGCTATTAACGGAGCAAAGGAAGTATCCATGAGCATAACGGCTTCTACCCTGACCACGGTTTGCGTATTCCTGCCTATTACCTTTATAGGCGGCGTAGTAGCTCAATACTTCAACGACCTGGCCTTTACTATTGCGTTCTCGCTTTTGGCTTCCCTGGTTGTGGCCTTGACCTTCGTTCCTATGTGCTCATCACTGATACTGGCTCCTGAAACCCAATCGATTAATCCGGTTACCAGAAGGATATCAAACGCTGTTAATAGCGGGATCGAGAGCATGACAAACGGATACAAAAAGTCTCTGGATTGGGTTATATGCCACAAATTGATAACAATTATCGTCTGTATAGCTTTCTTCTGTCTGACCATGCTCAGTCTTGGCGGCTTAGGACAAGAATTTATGACCTTCGGTACGGCAGGGGAGGTCAACCTTACCTTAACACCTCCTGATGGCACAGTGCTTGAGGAAACCTTAAAAATAGCAGAGGAGGCCCAGGAAAGGCTGGATGCCTTCGGTGATGTGATAGAGACTACAACATTGCGTGTGCAGAGCTCCAGCGTACGGTTCCAGATAACTCTTATAGACGGCTCCCTTCGGGAAAAGGACAACGATACCATTACAAGCGAGATAAGGGCGGCTATGTCCACAATGGCCGGGGTCGAAATATCCACTGCGGCAAGGATGTTCGGAGGAGGCTCCGGCAGCGGACTTAGTATTTCCATCTATGGGAATGACACCGACACTTTGGCGGAGATAGGCGATGATCTTGTGGCTATTTTAAACGAGGTCGATGGGTTTGTAGAGGCAACCTCATCTATCTCAAGCGCTAACCAGGAAGCGGTAGTAGTAATAAACCGAGCTAAGGCGGCCAAATACGGTGTCAGCGCCTCAAGTGTGGCAAGTCTGATAAACTCTTCCATCAACGGAGCCACGCCTACAACTATCAAAACAGACGGTGATGAAATAGACGTTACTGTGAGATACGCCGACGACAAGCTTAAATATCTGACCGATGTATCAGATCTAATGATAACCACCAGCAGCGGCTCCGTCATCCCGCTGTCAGAGCTGGCGGAAATAAGCAAGGAAAACGCGTCCAACTCCATCAGCCGTTTAGATCAGCGAACCTATATAACGGTAAGCGCTTCTTTGGAGGGAGTTGACTCAGGCGCAGCCATGACCTTGGCTACGGACGCCATCAATAATAACTATATTATGCCTAACGGCTACAGCTGGGAATTCGGCAGTGACCAGAGGATGATGACGGACGCTTTCGCGGGCCTGGGCCAGGCGTTGATACTGGCGCTTTTCCTGGTATACGCTATAATGGCGGCGGAGTTTGAATCGTTGTACTACCCGTTCATAATCATGTTTTCTATACCGATAGCCATATCCAGCGGCTTGTTCGGGTTGAGGATAACGAATTCATCTTTAAGCATTACGGCTTATCTCGGCCTGATAATGCTGGCAGGCGTGGTTATAAACAATGCCATAGTTTTAATCGACTATATAAATATACTTCGCAGAGAGCAGGGGATGGAGCTCGTAGAAGCTGTAAAAACAGCGGGGCCAGTCCGGCTTCGGGCCATACTGATGTCCACAGTTACTACGGTATTGGGTTTGGTGCCTATGGCAATCGGGCTTTCCGAAGGCTCTGAAACGATGCAGCCATTGGCTATAGTCGTTGTGTTCGGGCTTACCATTTCTACCTTGGTAACACTGCTGCTGATTCCGATACTGTATATACTATTTGAAAATATCAGAGCTAGATTTTCTGCTTTCCTTATAAAAAAGAACTTTGGAAGCGTAGCCGGTTCCTCTAATTAACGACTTTTTTCGAGCTTAAGTATAGAGCCGGATGAATAAGGCTATTATAATAAAGACAAATCATTTATCTAGAGAAAGGAAGGTTCGATGAAGGAAAATTCGATATGTTTTTTGCGCTCTATGAAGTCGGTACTGATAGCCGCAATAATGATTTTTATATTGATATGGTCGGCCGGATGCGGCTCTCAGACAGGCGCTGCAACGGCAACGCCCGCACAGTCGCCCACTGCGGCTGCAACGGAGGAGGCCGCCACCGCTGAAAACACCGCGGGGCAGGAGACGCAAGCAACGGAAGCAAGCAATTCCAAAGAACTGTTGAGCCCCATCATGAACAGCTTTTCAGGCAAGGAATTTACCGCGGAAGAGGTAAGCAGTGAGGATATACAAACCATACTGGCAGCGGGGGCCAAAGCCTCAAGCGCTCGCAATGGACAGCCCTGGCATTTTACAGTAGTAACAAAAGACGAGCTTAATTCCGAAATGGTCTCATTTGCTTCAGAAGGGTCGGTTGTTATTGCGATTTCAGGAGTTACTAAGGCGCAGGAAGGCATAAACGTAGATTTCGACTGTGCATTGGCAACTCAAAATATGTACATTGCAGCCCATGCTTTGGGCCTTGGCCCGCGCATCCTTACGGGACCCGTGCAGAATGTCAATAATTCCTACAGGGAAGCTCTTGCCATTCCGGATGGATATGAAGTTATAGCGCTTTTATGCGTAGGTCATGTGGAAAATTATACCGAAGAAGTTTCTTCAGCTTCAACAAGAAATCCCCTTGAAGAAATCGTAAATTATATTGAGTAACATTTTTCTCTCTCCTAAGGGCATATGGAGGGCATATTTGCTCTCCTGGCTCTGAAGACAGCTGGATAAGGCTGAGTTATCCAGCTGTGCTCAGGGCTCCAAGCCCATATTCTTATATTTTGTACCCAGGAAGGGTCTTTTGCTCTCCTCACATATAGCCTCCTCCTCAGGGCTTATGGAAGTCTTCAACAACCCTTCCTGGGGTCATTACTCCTCTTTTATTCCGGGAAAAGGCCCCGGGCGTATGCCCGGGGCCTTTTCCTACAACCTCTATTAACCAAAATATCTCGCTAGCAATCCTTCAAAACCTCTGCCGTGGCGCGCCTCGTCCTTAGCCATTTCGTGCACCGTATCATGGATAGCGTCAAGGTTAAGCTGTTTAGCCTTTGTAGCCAAATCCTTTTTGCCTTGAGTAGCGCCATGCTCCGCCAATACTCGTTTTTCCAGATTGATTTTGGTATCAGCGTCAAGAACTTCACCCAGAAGCTCGGCAAACTTGGCTGCATGCTCGGCTTCCTCAAAAGCATATCTCTTATAAGCTTCGGCGATTTCAGGATATCCTTCTCTGTCGGCTTGACGGCTCATAGCCAGATACATTCCAACCTCCTGGCATTCACCCATAAAGTTTTCTCTAAGGCCTTCGATTACTTCAGGGTCTACACCCTTGGCCACGCCTATTCTATGCTCGTCGGCAAAGACCAGGACGCCTTGACCAACCTCTTGGAACTTGGAAGCGGGAGCGCCGCAAACCGGACACTTCTCCGGAGGAGTGTCTCCCTCGTGAACATAACCGCATACTGTACATACAAATTTTCTCATTTTATTTCCTCCTTAAAAAGTTATTAGTTAATAATTATTATTACGTCATAATAATAACTCTTATTTTTTTACTTGTCAAGAGGGTTTATGGAAAATAAAGGAATTAATCTTACTTCTTCTTGTGTCAAAATCATTCGGTATGGGACCTATAAATTCCCCTCCCGGGGCGCGGTTTGAAACCGGCGAGAGGCCGATAGGCACTCACTATTAGGATGTATCAAAACTTTGATGCCGTTTTTATTCTCCATATCGGAAAAGGCGGTTTTCCATTCTTCAATAGAATAGTGCGTACTTATCAGCTTGCTAAAATCTAATTTGTTTTTCGAGAACATACACAACGCTTGTTCCCAGTTATGATATTGATGCCCGAAAGTACCAATAATTGAGATTTCTTTCCCGGTTAATAATGAGTATTCTATTTCCAACACAGGCTTGCTCAATCCAATTTGGATGAACTGACCTGTTCTTTTAACCAGGGGCATGGATTCACGAATAGCGGCTTCGGAACCAGTACAGTCTAGCACTGCGTCAACCCCTCTGCCATTTGTCAGTTGGTTTATAAATCCTGATAAATTTTCATGAACAACGTAGGGTATGCCTAGTGATTTTGCTGTTTCAAGACGGCTTTGATCTTCACTCGTACCGGCCAGCACTACAGCCGCTCCTTTCAGCATGGCGGCAACGGCGGTTAACTGGCCAATCGCGCCCGGACCCATTACTAATACAACATCAGTAGGGTCAATACTGCAACGGTCCCATACTCCATGAAGGGCAACGGCAAAAGGTTCGCATAAAGCTGCAACATCAAATGAAACGTTATCCGGTATTTTATGTACAAGCTCCTGTCTTACCTCGATATATTCAGCAAAAGCTCCGTCGACCCCATAACCTATTGAAAGTCTTTTCGGGCACATTAAGCCGCGGCCTGATTTGCAGTATTCGCAAGCGCCGCAGATAACCTGCGCCGTTTCACTCACTACCCTGTCACCAGGAAATATATGGTTAACGCCTTTGCCAACTTCGTCTACTATCCCTGAGTATTCGTGTCCGAGTACGACGGGAGGGTTGCTTGACGCCTGATCATGGAGGATCTTCACATCAGTACCGCAAACTCCGGCCGACACGACCTTTATCAATACCTGGCCGGCTGAAACGAAAGGCTTTGGCCAATCAACTAATCCAACGTTTCCGATTCCTTTTTTAGTTTTTACAACAGCTTTCATAAATTCTCCTAAATCTATAATTATTTTCCCCTAGAATTTATCATTAAAGCGGCTCTCAAATGCCTCAATCAGCTCCATCCGGAAATTGGGATGCGAGATGTTTATAAGCTGTCTGGCCCTTTCGCGGACCGTATGATATTTTAGATGCGCTATGCCGTACTCAGTAACAATATAATCAACATCGTTACGGGAAGTTGTAACGCAAGCTCCAATATCCAGCCTGGGTACAATCCTGGAAATTGTGCCACCGGCAGCGGTGGAATTCATTGCGATAATAGACCTTCCTCCCTTGCTCATAGCTGCAGCCCTAACAAAATCCATTTGGCCTCCCACATCGCTAATCTGTGTTTCGCCTATAATTTCAGAACAAACCTGGCCCATAAGATCAACCTGGACGCAAGAATTAATAGATACTAGGTTATCATTTTTAGAAGCTATAACAGGATCGTTAACATATTCTACCGGATGCATTTCTATACAAGGATTATCATTAGCAAAATCGTATAAACTCTTTGTCCCCATTAATAACGAAGCAATCATTTTATTCTTGTGCAATGTCTTCTTTCTGTTGTTAATTACTCCGTCCTCAAAGAGTTCCACTACTCCATCTGAGAACACTTCGCTGTGAATGCCCAAATCCTTCTTATCTTTCAAAAACAACAGCACAGCATCCGGAATAGCTCCGATACCCAACTGCAAGCAGTCGCCGTCATTAATTAAGCTGGCGCAGCACTCGCCAATGATCTTATCAGCATGAGTGATCATAGAAGGCTGTAATTCTATAATGGGCTCATTGTGTTCTACAATTACGTCTATGTCTGACACATGAATAAAGCTGTCTCCAAGCGTACGGGGCATATGCTTATTAATCTGAGCAATAGTCAGCTTAGCCGTATCGGCGGCATACTTCGTGTAGTCTACAGATACGCCCAAGCTGCAAAAACCATGATTGTCAGGCGGAGATACATTTACAAGAGCTACATCCAGCTTTAATAGATCTGTGTCAAATAGATTAGGAATCTGAGAAAAAAAGCAGGGTATATAATCTCCATACTCACACTTATCCATAGGTACCATATGGGTAATAAACACATTGTTGTATACCTCTCGGTTTTCCACAAGCGCGTCTATAAGGTGAGACGGTTCACCTACAGCATGACTTACGCATACTTTATCTCCTGATTTAATATATGTAACAGCTTGTTCCGCAGTGGATAATCTTTCATTATAAATTTTTTTCCAATCCACAATTCAGTCTCAACTCCTCTAATTCATCTCATTAAAACTTATCTCTTTTAAACTCATCAAAATCGAAATATTCATGATATAAGTATTCAATAGCTTTTTGATCAGGCCCATAGAAGCAAATCAACTTCAAAGGCTCATCCGATGTGTTGTATACCATGTGTAGAACTCCTTGTGGAAACAAAACCAAAGACTCAGGCTGGATTTCATACTCTTCATCTCCGACCTTAACCTTGCCTTTACCCGAGATAACGTAAATAGTCTCTTCACCGTATAAATGGGAATGCGCGGGCTTTGCCCTAGCGTGGGGCTCATACACTACAGTGCAGACGGAGCTGTATTTTCCTCCTATGGTCTCTGGTGTTTGCAGCCAATTTATAAGCCTTCCTGCCGCTTTAACTTTGGTTCCGTTTTTTTCATCAATTTTAATTTGCATGACATAAATCACCTGGCTTTCTTAAAACCACCTTTTTAGCTGCTTCAACTATATCTTTATCTCTCATATGATAACGTTTGGCCAAATAATCTATCGGCCCAACTTCTCCAAATTCATCTTGAGTGCCAATCATTTCAACCGGAACAGGATAGTTTTTAACTAATACTTCACTAACTGCCGAACCTAATCCGTTTATTACATTGTGATTTTCAGCCGTTACGATTGCCCCTGTATCTTTAGCTGCTTGAATAATTGCTTCCTCGTCAATCGGCTTCCAGGTAAACATATTTATCAGCCTGACGCTGATTTCAATTTTTTCCAACGCTATACACGCCTTAATTGATTCGGCAACGCAATAACCGCTGGCAATAATTGTGACATCAGTACCATCCTTGAGGATTGCCGCTTTTCCAATTTTAAACTTCTCGCCTTCCCGATAAACCTTCATAGCGTTTTTCCTGACTAAACGCATATAGTGAATTCCGTAATCATTAGCCATTTCGTTAAGAAGGCAACGCAGCATTACGGTATCGGTAGGCTCAAGGATTGTAGCGTTTGGCACACATCTCATAATGCCCATATCCTCAAATGACATGTGCGTCCCACCGTTTAGCGACGCCGTAATTCCAGGGTCTGAGCCAATAATATTAACGTTTAATTTTGCGTACGCCGCAGAAATAAAAATCTGATCATATGTCCTTCTTGTGACAAATGTACCGAAGCTATGAGCAAAAGGAATTTTACCCATCAGAGACAGACCGGACGCGACCCCAATCATATTTGCTTCCTGAATACCGCAGTTTATTGACCTGTCCGGATATTTCTTGGCAAAAACTCTCGTTCCGACGCATCCCATCAAATCAGCGTCTAAAATAACTATATTACTGTTGTTTTCCGCCAGATCCATCAACGTATCATTATATACCGTTCGCATTTCCACGTTTTCCTGCGTGTTATCAAAGGCCAATTTTTTTAAACTTATATTGGATGCCATTAAGCTTCTCCTCCTGTTTATAAATTAGCAATTTCAGTTTCCATTTCCATCAGCGCTTCTTTCAACTCCTCCTCAGTAAACCCACGGCTATGGTTGTCAACCTGATTTTCAATTCTACTCCAGCCTTTGCCTTTGATTGTATGCAGTACTATTATTGAAGGCTGGCCTTTGCGAGACTTCGCCGTACTAATAGCATCGTCAATAGCCAATACATCATGACCATCGATTTCTTGAGAAAACCATCCGAAGCTTCTGAATTTCTGAGAAATATTACCCATATCGCAAATGTAGGAGATAGGCCCGTCTAATTGAAGCCTGTTGTAATCTACAAAAGCTATAAGATTGTCAAGTTTTCTATGCCCTGCAAACAAAGCTGCTTCCCATATCTGGCCCTCATTGCATTCACCGTCTCCGATTATGGCGTACACGTAGTTGTTCTTATGAACCATCTTTAGCCCCAGAGCCATACCTGATGCCGCTGATAAACCTTGCCCTAGGGAACCGCATGTCATATCAATACCTGGGGTTTTTAAACGGTCACAATGGCTTGGCAGCTTAGTATGGGGGCGGTTTAGCGTGCTTAAATCATTAACCGGGAAAAAGCCTTTTAATGCCAATGCAGCGTATTGAGCAGGGCCGGCGTGACCCTTTGAAAGAACCAGGTAATCTCTATCCTCCCATTGCGGGTTATTTGGATCATAGCGCATTTGCGAGCAATACAGTACGGATAAAACTTCAGTAATAGACAATGAACCGACTAAATGTCCGATACCCAGATTTGCTATCATTTTGGATATCTCCATTTTTGTACGGAAAGAAAAAGTATACATTTCTTTGGCCTTTATGTTCATATTATCACCTTTCTGCACTTTTTAACGTCATTGAAAAGATTGATAAATCCTTTTCTACGACATATTCTGACAATAGAGTTAGCAATTATCGTGCCAAAGATATATCTGTGCTTATGTATCTTTTTCGCTTTATTTTATATTGACACAGTACAATATTTCCTTTACGATTATGTCACATGTGGCGCTTATGTCATCAAATTAATGATACATGAGGAAAAAGTGTCACATAATAATATTAATTGTTGGAGGTGTCTCATATTAAGAACGATAGAAAAGAACAAGTGATGATTGCCCGTAATAACTTTTTTAATTACGACATTATTGATACAAATGTATTTGCTCCTGAAATTTACGAGTCATGGAAAAGGTCGCTTGACTATAATTTGAACCCAAGTAAACAGAATATGGTGTGCCTGTCGAAAGCTGATCTTGAAAAACGCAAGATGGATAATCACGATTTGTTGGAGATAGCAATACCATATATGAATATTTTGTACGATATTGTAAAGGGTTCTAAATTTGTCATAATGCTTGCGGACCAGGATGGATACATACTTAAGGTCGTGGGTGACGAAATAATATTAAAATGCATCCAAAGCAAAAAAAACCCAGTGATAGAAGGAGTATGCCGTCATGAATCGGTATTCGGTACTGGAGGAATAGGCACTCCAATAGCTATACGCAAACCAATCCAGCTTACATCAAGCGAGATGTTTTATACCTCGGAAAATGAATTTACCGGAACAGGCGCGCCTTTGATTAACGAAGACGGGGATGTGATCGGCGCTATTTGTATGTCCGGTCAAGGGAACGATGTTCATCCACATACGCTGGGAATGGTTACAGCCGCAAGTCATGCCATTGCGCGTCAACTAAGCTTAAAACAAATGTATAATAAGCTTCTGGTTACGCAAAATCAGATGCATACGATTCTGTCCACTGTTAATCGCGGCGTGTTTTTATTAGGAAAGAACTTTGAAATAATAGATACAAACCATGCCGCCACAAAAATACTAGGCTTTAACCGGAATGAAATCCTTAAAAAAGACATAGCGGATTTCATAACAAATTTTGACCTCAAAGACGCTAAAGACGCAGATGAAATAGAGTTGATAATTAACGGCAAATTCAAAGCAATTAATTGCTTCGTTACGATAAGACTTGTTAATCCAATTGATACAAATAACTCGTCGTCCTTATTGATAACATTCAATAAAGCGTCAAATGTCCAAAAGCTGGTAAATCGATATATTGGCTTAAACGCCGCATTCCATTTTGAAGATATTATCGGAGAAGCTCATTCGCTTATTAAGGTTAAAAAATTTGCAGAGATTGTTGCGGGAAACTGGGCAAATGTTTTGCTTTTAGGCGAAAGCGGTACAGGAAAAGAGCTTTTTGCTCAGGCAATACATAATGAAAGTCAATTTGCGGACGGGCCATTTGTGGCGGTCAACTGCGGAGCCATTCCTAAGACACTTATAGAAAGCGAGTTGTTCGGCTATGAAGCCGGAGCGTTTACAGGCGCTAAACGCGAAGGCAGCGCCGGAAAATTTGAACTGGCAAACCACGGTACTATTTTTCTGGATGAAATAGGCGAAATGCCTTATGAAGCACAAGTGCATTTATTGAGGATTCTGGAGGCAAGAGAGGTTACAAGAATTGGCGGTAATAAGTCTATACCTTTAGATATCCGCATTATAGCGGCAACTAACATAAACTTGGAAAAAGCCGTACAGGAGAACACGTTTAGAAGCGACCTGTATTACCGTTTGAAGGTTATAGCTATTAATATACCGCCGCTTCGTGACCGAGGAGAGGATATATTGTTACTTACGGATTACTTTATAAACAAATACGGAAATATAAACAAGAAAAATATTAAAGGCGTTATGCCATCCGTTGCTGACCTGTTCATGAAATATACCTGGCCGGGAAATATTCGTGAACTGGAAAATACAGTTGAGCGTTCTTGCTTATTAACACAGGACGAGTATATAAAAATGGATGTTATCCCGCCCTCTATAACAAGAATAGAAAAAGTAAATCCGAATAACTGTGACATTGTAGAATCAATACCAATTGATAATTCTGATACGGATATCATTGACGATAACGATAAAGATAATTACTTAAGCTCAATAAATGATGCGGAAAAGAAGGTTATAGTACAATATTTGAAGCGCTTTAACGGAAACATAAAAAAGACCGCGGAAGTTTTAGAAATGAACAGAAGAACTTTGTATAGAAAGATCAATAAGCACAGCATTAATATCCAAAGCTTGCGCCAAACTCAGCAGTTATAACCCATGTCGCATATGTCTAAATGTGACATATGGAATAAAAAAATAAAACATGGTATAATATGGCTCGCGTTTTGAATTATACTCACTAATTAAATCTTAAAGGAGAACCAATGAAGCTAATATTTGCCACCAAAAACAAAGGTAAGATGAAAGAAATAAATAATATTTTAGCAGGCAGCGCGCTGCAGGTAATATCCATGGAAGAGGCTGGATTCGACATGGATGTAATTGAAGACGGAGAAACCTTTGAGCAAAACGCCATGAAAAAGGCCATTGAGATAATGAAGGCCTCCGGTATGCCCGTGCTTTCCGATGACAGCGGGCTTGAGGTGGACGCGCTGGATAAAAAGCCGGGAGTGTATTCCGCCCGGTTTCTGGGAGAAAGCACTCCATTTTCGGAAAAAAATAAAAAGATACTTGAATTGCTTAAAGATGTATCTGAGAAAGAGCGTTCGGCCAGGTTTGTCTGCGTTATAGCCGCGGCCTTTCCCGAAGGGCGTACCCTTACAGCCCGGGGAGAGCTTGAAGGGCAAATAGCGTTTGAAATAAAAGGCGAACACGGCTTCGGATATGATCCTATCGTTTATATACCTGAGTATGGCATGACAGTTGCGCAAATGACTGAAGAATTAAAGAACGAGGTTAGTCACAGAGGAAAGGCGCTCAGAATGATGAAAGAGCTTCTTGAACGGTCTGGTGTGAAATGAGGATAATTGTATTTTCCGATTCCCACAGAAATGTATTGCCAATGAAAAAGGTATTGGATTCAATAGGCAGGGATATGGATTACCTGATACATTTGGGCGACGTTGTAGATGACGCTAATGTGCTGGCCCGGGCTTATCCCGAGCTTCAGCAATACGTTGTAAGGGGCAATTGCGACTATTCGGGGCTTTTTCCCGAAGAAAAGCTTATCACAATAAGAAATAAAAAAATTTATATAACTCACGGTCATAGCTACGGCGTCAAACATGACTTTGGTAGGATTTTTTATGTCGCCAAGGAAAATAAAGCGGATATCTGCCTTTTTGGACATACTCATGTACCTGTAACATTCCGGCATGAAGGCATTTATTTTATGAATCCCGGCAGCATATCCCTGCCTCGGCCGGACAGTTTTCCATCCTATGGCATCATCAACATTAATGACATGGGTAGGCTGGAGACTGTGGTAGTAGGGTGTATAGATAACCATTACCGTCCCATAGACGTGGAAATTAATTTTCGAAAGGAAGAAGTATAATGGAAACAGGTAACCGCCGTGTATCTACTCTCGCAGTAGCTTTTAAAAATTGTATACCGGTAATATTTGGGTATCTGCCAACCGGCTTTGCTTTTGGACTGATGCTCGTTTCCGGCGGATATCATTTTTTGTTCGCGCTGCTTATGAGTATGGTAATTTACGCGGGCGCAGGTCAGTATTTAGCCGTACAGCTGCTGGCAAGCCAGGTTGGGCTGTTTCAGAGCGCGGTCATGACATTTTTAATAAATTCAAAGCATTTATTTTACGGCCTGTCGCTTCTTGAAGAATATAATACTATGGGGTGGATGAAGCCTTATTTGATTTTTTCTCTTACGGACGAAACTTACGCCCTGCTTACAGGCCCAAGGCCGAAGAATGTGGATCAAAGGAAGTATTGTTTTTTCGTATCCTTAATAAATCAGTGCGCCTGGATAGGCGCGTCCGTATTAGGCGCCGCATTCGGCTCATTTGTACATTTCAATACAAAAGGTATGGATTTTGCCATGACAGCTTTGTTTCTGGTTATAGTAATGGATCAGCTTAAAAGCTATAAATCAAAAATCCCCTTTGTAACGGGGATTTTGTCGGCTATGGCTGCTTATTTGATAGTGGGTAAGGATAATATGCTGCTTGCGGGCGCTGTCTTTTCCGTAATCATTTTGATTTTATTAAGAAAAAGGGTAATAAGCCGCCAAGAATCATAAGGTCACGCCATTCTTGAATATGGCAATTTCCCGGTATCCGTTTTGCTCCGCCTTGCTATGTTCTTCACTACTGGCTATTTTTAATACATATTCCTAAAGGCGGTTTGCCGCCTGTCCCACGCTTTCACCTTCGGCTACGGTTCCGGCGTTAAAATCTATCCAGTTGGGCTTTTTTCTCG
>Ga0153953_1000448_pt1 | contig 14596 bp, 13 predicted proteins | sample TSNJ037MetaG_FD_104718 | JGI IMG/M metagenome (GOLD analysis project Ga0153953, IMG submission 104718) | Attine ant fungus gardens microbial communities from New Jersey, USA - TSNJ037 MetaG | ecosystem: Host-associated > Fungi > Mycelium > Unclassified | place: USA: New Jersey, Wharton State...
CAGGACAAACACGAAGGGCGTACAGCAGCTTTTTCAGTGCATGACGATAAGCCCTTAGTATCTCTTAATAGCATTTTTTTCGGTCATTACCACAGGGAGCCGCGACACGGCTGTAGCAACTAGAGCTATAGAAAATCTACGTGCGTGTCGCCCCGAACCGGAAGTAACGAAATATAAAAGCAACCGAAAAAAATACTATTTAGAGATACTGGGCGAAATCTTCCGCACTGAAAAAGCTGCTGTACGCCCTTCGTGTTTTTCCTGTATCCCTGCCCCTATGCCTTGTCTCCTCCGCTGCCGGAAAACCAGACCTGTACCTTGCTCGTCCGGATTTTTCATCCCCCCCATCATTGTCAAAATATTATTAATATGATAGTATAATGTCAACATGTCAGAAAATCACCAAATTATTATACAGGAGGAACAGTTATGATGGAACCAAAGCTGCAAAAGCAAATAATTGACACCGGAAGAACCTTTATGAAACATTCACACATGGGTGATAATGACGATTTTGAATCTGATCAGAGTCTTTCGTATCCCCAGCCGCCTCTGGTAAAGGCCAATATGCGGGCAGCCCAGTATGCGATAGATCTGCCCCAGAATTTTGACGATCTGAATATGAAGAAGGATTTCATTCAAATCCTGACGGAGCGAAACAGCTCTCGCGTATTTACCAATGAATCCATGAACATGCTGCAGCTATCCTTCCTTTTATGGGCAACGCAAGGTGTAAAGGAAGTGCGGGGAAAATCCTATGCCACAATGCGTACCGTACCTTCTGGCGGAGCGCGCCATGGATTTGAAACCTACCTTTATATTCGGAACCTGGATGGCCTGGAGCCGGGCTTATATCACTATTTACCGATGGAACACCAGCTGGAATTCCTGGATGAGCTGGAAAATGCAGAGGAAACTGTATCAAACTCACTTTGCGGTCAAAGCTGGGCATTCAAGGCAAATGTGGTCTTTTACTGGTCTTTTGCTGCTTACCGCTGTGAATGGAGGTATGGTATTTATGCACATCGTCCTGCGCTGATGGATGCCGGACATGTTGGTCAAAACCTGTATCTTGCATGTACGGCTTTAGGTGTCGGAACCTGTGCAATTGCGGCTTTTGATAATGATACCTGCAACAGGATGTTTGGGTTGGACGGGGAAGAGGAATTCATGGTTTATGCGGCTCCTGTAGGATGCATAAAGAGTTCTGAATAAAATTAAAATAGCAAAAGGGAAGATAGTACAATGACAGAAGGACAAAATACCCGCGGCAGGATTTGGAATGCCGTGAAGGTTTCTTTTTCAGCATATTGGCAGGTACGAAAATCATTGGTGGTTTGCTGTGTATTGGCAGTCGTGTTTCGCGTGGCATTGCCATTTGCAGGAATATATATGCCGAAGGTTGTCATTGATTTGATTGAACAGCAATCAGATGCTTCCTATTTCCTGCTGGTGGCTGGCGGTTTGGCTTTATTGATGGTGGTAATGGGGTACTGTAAGAGTTTCACTGACTGTATTGTTGATAACTGTATTGGCACTACGGGCATTTTTGTTTTTATGTTAAAGACGCTGTACAAGCAAATCAATATGGACTATGAGCAGTTGGAGCATCCCGATTTCAAGGCGGTTATGGATAAAGCGGAAAAGGCGGTGCAGAGCAATCATACATTGGCGATGAATATTCCCCGCACGCTTGTACAGTTGATTTCAAATGTGCTTGGATTTCTACTCTACACCAGCGTAATTGCCCGGGTCAATCCCATTATTTTGCTGGTGCTGTTGTTATGTGCAGGGGTCAACTGGCGGGCGCTTGGGCGTTTTCGTAAGTATAACGAATCCACCCGGGAAGAGCGGGGGAAGCTTAACCGAAAATATACAGCCTTGCAGAATACCATGCGAGATCCTTCGTCTGCCAAGGACATCCGCATGTATGGCGCGTTTCCATGGCTGCGTGATTTGTTACAAACGCTGCGCAAACAGAACCGTAAGGCAGAGAAAGCTGTGCTGACCAAACAAATGCAGGCAAATCTGATAGACGGCGGGATGATTTTACTGCGTGACGGTATTGCATATGGCTTATTAATTACACTTCTGCTGCAAAACAAGTTGGAATTGGGTGAGTTTGTATTTGTATTTGCAGCAATTGGCGCCTTGGGCGGCTGGATTTCCGGTATTCTGACAGCTGCCAGTGATTTGGCGAAGTCTGCTGTGGAAATGTGGGATATACAGGTCCTGCTTGTATATCCGGACCGTATGAATACGGGGATGGGCGCACCGCTGCCGGAAAATGAAGCACTGCCGCCGGAAATCCGCTTTGATAATGTCAGCTATACATATCCGAAAGCGGAAAAATCAGCGTTACGCCATGTAAATCTCACCATTCGTCCGGGCGAGCGTCTGGCGGTAGTGGGTGCCAACGGTGCGGGAAAAACCACATTGGTGAAGCTGCTTTGTGGTCTGTATCTTCCCACACAAGGACAGGTTTCCTATGCAGGAAAGCCGCTGTCTGCGTACAACCGCGATGAATTGTTTACCCAGTTTTCACCTGTGTTTCAGGATATCCACCTGATTTCTACAGACATTGCAGGTAATGTCAGCCAGCAGCCGCCGGAATTAACCGATGATGCTAAAGTGGCCAGATGCCTGGAAATGGCAGGATTGGGTGATAAGATAGACAGTTTGCCGGAAAAAGAAAAAACGCTGCTTGTCCGTGCAGTAAATGCTGATGCAATTGAGCTTTCCGGAGGCGAAAAGCAAAAGCTGGCAATGGCACGGGCATTATACAAGGAGGCGCCGGTTATATTACTGGACGAACCCACCGCTGCGCTGGATCCATTGGCGGAAAACGAGGTATATCAAAAATATGCGGAACTGACACAAGGTAAAACCAGTGTATATATTTCTCATCGACTTGCAAGTACTCGCTTTTGTGACCGGATCATTTTAATTGACGGCGCAGCAGAAAGTACTTCCATCGCAGAGATGGGTACGCACGAGGAGTTGATGAGACTTGGGGGCATTTACGCCCGTATGTTTGAAACCCAGGCCAGTTATTATCAGGAAGATGATGCAGCGTGCGGGGATCGTATCGCACTGAATGAAAATAGCAGAGGGGGACAGGTTTGATGGAAAGTAAAGATAAAAAACCCCGTTTTGTGGATCATGTAAAATGGACGCTGCAAGGTTTTCGTGTGATGATGCGCTTGTCACCGTCTTATCTGCCGGCAGTTCTCGGTCAATCGTTTATTACAGCATTTGTACCGATGATGCAGCTTTTCTTTTCCGCGCGTATTCTTAATGAGCTTTCAGGAAGCCGGAATGTTACTGCGATTACGCTCTATGCCGCGTTAACAGTATTGCTTGGTTTTGTTTTTTCCGCAGTGAAATCCGTACTGACCCGGGAGGTGGATCTGTCCACTTTTTGGTTAGCTTATGCGGATATGCTTGGTTTGGAATCACAGCAGTTTGCAAAAATGGACTTTCCGCACACGGAAAACACCGAAATTACCGAACAGTTGGCAGTTATGGATATCAAAGCCCGTGGGAACGGATTGGGATTGATTAGTCTGTACTGGATATTACAGTCTGTCTCTGTCAATCTATTCTCTTTGATTTTTGCGGGTGTACTGTTTGCTGGAATGTTTCACAGCAATGGGATTTATGAACACACTTTTGCAACCACACCTTATGCCGCCCTGCTGTTGGTATTGCTGGTAATTGTAATGCTCTTGCTGAATACCCGGTACCGGCGAAAAGAAAAGATAGTGCTGGAGGAGAATTTTCAGGAAAACACAAAATCCAACACTGCCGCTGCTTACTACGGTGATTATTTGGGGGCAGAGAAAGCGGCGAAAGACATCCGGTTGTACCATCAGGGTAAAATGATGGAGCATATTTTCTCTATCAGTTATAGTGTGAAAAACTGGCTGCGTTATTACTTCTTTGAGAGCCGCCTTGGCGGATTTTCTGCTGCCGGAATGGCTGTGGCAGGGGGCGCGGTCTATCTGCTCATTGGCTTGCGGGCGCTTGCGGGAATGTATGCCGTAGGGGATGTGGTGCAGTATGTAGGAGCGGTAACTGCGTTGGTGACGGCAGTTACGGTACTTTCAGGCGACTTGGGTCGTATATATAATAACGCTGTGTATATTAAGCCATTACTTGATTATTTGTATTTGTCCGATGTACTGGTCAAAGGGAGCAAACCTCTGCCGGAGAAAGAGGAATATTGTTTTGAATTTCGCAATGTCAGTTTTCAGTATCCTGGTACACAAACCTTTGCGCTGAAAAATCTGAATATGAGACTGGAGGCAAACAGGAGATTGGCCGTGGTGGGTCTGAACGGCAGCGGGAAGACAACAATGATTAAGCTGCTCTGCCGTTTGTATGATCCTACAGAGGGTGAAATATTTCTCAACGGCGTGAACATACAGGAGTATGACTTTCAGAATTATCGCCGGTTATTTTCCGTTGTGTTTCAGGATTTTAAGCTCTTTCCCCTGACAATAGGGGAAAATGTGGCTGTTTCCAATAAGCCGGATAAGGAGAAGGTGCTGCGCTGTCTGCAGGACGCGGGATTTGGTGAACGGCTGGAAAAGCTTCCGTTGGGATTGGACACTGTGCTTTATAAGGACTTTGACGAGGAGGGCGTGCAGATTTCCGGAGGAGAGGCGCAAAAAATAGCGCTGGCCCGTGCTTTGTATAAGGATGCGGGAATGATCGTTCTGGATGAACCCACTGCTGCGTTGGATCCTATCGCAGAATTTGAGGTATATTCTACCTTTGACAAGACGATTGGCTCTAAAACGGCGGTCTTTATCTCACATCGCCTGTCCTCCTGCCGTTTCTGTCACGATATCGCTGTGTTTGATAAAGGGGAGCTTGTGCAGCGCGGCGGGCATGATGAACTGCTCTCTGATGCTGACGGACTTTATGCTGAACTCTGGCATGCTCAGGCACAGCATTATGTAGATGCGCCCAATTGAATTATGATATCTATTGGAGACATAATGACAGGCAGATGCATTTTGCCGTTGTACCTGTGATGCAGGTAAAGTATAGAATCTGCTATATAAATAACAAAAAGGAGATCAGGATACAACAATACCAAATTGATAAGATATACAGTAGTTGATCCAATACGATAAAAGTATTTGATTTATGCAAATAGGATGTTTATAATGGGTTTATTAACACTGAATAATTGATTCCAATGAATCGACCATGATAAGCAAACGTATGAAGCTATGTTCATAAGTTTTAGAGGAGGTTACAGACATGGAAAATGAATATGATGATCAGCAAATCATTAGCTATATGGTAGAAAGAGCAATTGCAGAGAAGCAGATTCCCCAATATTTAACGCAAGAGTTTGGGGATAAAGTAGAAATTGATAAGTTTATAACAGATATTTATAGTACGCATGGCGATTTTTTGATAATGGTAGAAGAAGAGGAACTCTACTGTTATAGCAATGATGAGGAAATTAAATATATTGCTGATAAGACAGACTATTCAAAAGAGATGATAGAACTCGCATTATGGTTTGAAGAGTGTTATCTTATGAAAACAGGTTGCATTATATACTCCGGAACATGTAAATTATGTGGATGTGATGAGTTATACATAAGAGAAGATGACGAACTGTTTACATCCTCACTTCAATGTGTGAAATGCGGAGAAAAATACTCCTATGAGGATATGGATGATCAAGTGAGTAGTATTGATGATTTCATTTCTGATTATTTAGGCGACAAGATTACCATGCAGCCTCCAAATGAAGGTAAAATAACAGATAAATCCTATATTTTTAAAGCAGCAACCGGATATAGAAAAGGTATCTGGAGAAAAATACAGATTAGTACAGGGGCAACCCTTGATGAACTTAGCAGTGCAATTTTATACGCCTTTGAATTTGACCATGATCATCTGTATGCTTTTTATATGGATGAAAAAGGGCGCAAGCGTAACGTGCCTGTTTATTATTCTCCCCAGTGCTATGACGTATCACAGGCAGACAGAGTGACTCTTGACCAGCTCGGTCTTACGCCAGGTTCGAAATTTCTGTATCTGTATGACTTTGGAGATGAGTGGCATTTTACAATAACCCTTGAGAAGGAAGTAGGAGAAGTTTCAAATGTACCATATGTGATTGCTGCACGTGGTGAAGCACCGGAGCAGTATTCGTCTAATTGGTAGTTGTATGACCCAAAAGAGATTGTTTTCGCGATTTCGGTATCCACATTGGATTCATTAGTTTAAAGTGCATATTATTCAAAATATGTTAGCCATAAAGTATGACTAACATATTTGCATATCTGGATGGATATTACAAACCTAAAGCTTTGATTTATAAGATTTTCAGCATTTAGGAATTGGATTTTTTACATTTATGCCAAGTATTATAATGTAGCCTACACTGCTTAAAAAAGCTATTTCTTGCAATATTACGAAACAGGAGGAAAAATATTATGCCAAAACTAAGGAAGATGTTGGGTAAGGCGGATTCACCTTATATTGTATCGCTTATGAGACTGATTGAAACCCAGAGTAAGGAAACCATTGCCAGATGGTGTCTGGATTATGCGGAAAATCATATTCTGCCGATATTTGAAAGGGAATGTCTGGGTGATCCGAGACCGCGTATGGCTCTGGATTCTGCCAGACAATGGTTTGAAGGGAAAGTCAAGCTGCCGGAAGTAAAGAATATCATTTTGAATGAATGCCATGCTGCAGCACGTGAACTGGATGATAATCCTGCGGCGCAAGCTGCTGCAAGAGCCTGTGGACAGGCTGCTGCCTGTTTCCATACTCCCACACATTCACTTGGCCTTGCTTTCTATGGTTCGGCGGCTATTGCCTATGACAGAGTGGGACTGACGGAAAAGGCGGAGGTATATGATCAGATTGCTGCTGAAGAATGTGCGAAGATGGAGGTTGCGCTTAGAGCAATTGCGGTAGAAAATGAGCCCAGACCGGCAAAGATAAATTGGAATTGCTGATTATGGATATTAAGCGAATAGACAGCATGCATCATGTTACAGTTTGTACCGCAGGTGTGATCTGTAATAATTGTTTGTGCATGTGAATGAGACTGCGTATCGCGAAGCGTGTTACTGAACACTGAGTGGACAGTAACAATGAAACATATTTTTATACTAAGAAATGGAGTCTGAAATAATGAGTGATTTTGGGGTCAAGGAAATGCAGGCAATACAGATAGAATTACAAGAAAAATATATGAATAAATGGGGTGGGTTATCTCCGGATAAGGGTAAGAATATGTTGCTCTGGATGATAATTGAAGCTGGAGAAGCAGCAGATATTATTAAAAAGGATGGAGATAAGAAGATTGTTAATGACGGAGAAGTGCGACAACATTTTATAGAAGAGATTTGTGATGTTTTTATGTATATGAATGATGTGATGCTTTGTTATTCTATTACACCTGAAGAACTGGAAAAGGTATATGTAGATAAGCATAAAAAGAATATGAACCGATGGTAATTACTAACTGAAGACGATAGATTATGGAGGAAGCAGATTATCCCGGAGTCCGGGTCAACATTATATTTGAGAAAGGGGATACTTTTTATGATTGTATACACACAGGAGCTTAGCAATTTAACAGAGGATATGCTGGAAGGATTTTTTGTTGGCTGGCCCAATCCTCCGTCTAAGCAATCACATATGAATATATTGAAAGGTAGCTATTGTGTTTGGGTAGCCATCGATGAAGCCGACAATAAAGTGGTCGGATTCATAACTGCATTATCAGATGGCGTTATTTCCGCATATATCCCATTGCTTGAAGTGCTACCAGAATATCAACATATCGGAATTGGCAAAGGGCTTGTTTCTCACATGATAGACTCTCTGAAAGATTTTTATATGGTTGACTTGCTGTGCGACATACAGCTTCAAGAATACTATAAAAAATTTGGCATGACCAACGCAACCGGATCGTTTATGAGAAATTATGAAAGACAAAATTGTGAATAGTATAAGCATAATCGCTGTGGTCTTGCAGAATCTAAAGGAAGTTGAAATGCGTAATATACGGATCCTGCCGATGTGGCTCTGATCGCAAGTCACTTGGACAGCCAAACAGTGGGATTGACCTACGGCTACTGAAAACTATTAGCAGAAGTTTGTTTTTATTATATAAGAAATGTTAGCAGTGTTATAATGGAATTATGAAAGTAGTGAGACAAATTTGTATTAGATAAGGAGATGCGTCAATGGGACTCCCAACATTTAAGTACCAGCCGAATTGTTATAATAATGGAGTTTTTGAAAAAGCTAAAGCTGGCGTGCTTGCAATCTGTCAATGCTGTGGAAAAGTTACCGAATATTTTTATAGTACAATGTATTGCCGTGAAAACGTGCATTGTCTCTGCCCTGACTGTATCTCCAGCGGTACGGCGGCAGAGAAATTTAATGGCAGCTTCATTCAAGACGCAGAAGAAATTGAAGATAGAGTTGGCAACACCGATGAATTGTTCAGTTGCACACCAGGTTTTACTTCTTGGCAGGGTGAAAATTGGCTAGCTCATTGCAACGATTATTGTGCATTTATCGGCAATGTAGGCATCAAAGAATTGGAGGAAATGGGCATTACTCAAGAAGTCCTTTCTGATTATGTCGAAATGGGCGAGTATGACATTGACGATGTTCGGTCTTATTTGGAAAAAGCGGGAAGCATGACAGGATATCTTTTTCAATGTCTGCGCTGCCGAAAGTATCGTCTGTGGGTAGATGCGGACTAAGGAGGGTTTTCTGAATAAATATGCAAATAGGAGATAAAATAGTATTTGATAAATACAATTGGAACATTCTTGACATTAAAAACAATGCGGCGTTGATAATAACGGAAGGTATTATAGAACATCGCCGTTACCATGATGCCTATGAAGAAATAACATGGGCTGAATGCTCGTTAAGAAAATATCTGAACGGTGAATTTTATGACAGATTCAGCGCAGCTGATCAATCCAGAATTATTCCGGTAATAAATAAAAATCTTGATAATCAGTGGTATGGTTCAAGAGGCGGAGAAGATACGGAGGACAGAATATTTTTGTTAAGCCTTGAGGAAGTATCGTGCAAATACTTCGGTGATAGCAGTTCAAAACTATATAACCCAGGAAAAAACCAAAGATATTGGTTTGAAAGAAAAGATGAAAATAACAGTAAACGAATAGCAGTAAACAACAAAGAAGAATGGTATTATTGGTGGTGGCTGCGGTCGCCTGGCCGCGTTAATAAAAAAGCTGTGTACATGTTCCCTAACGGTAATATAGGCATCCAGGGCAATAATATATTTAAAGGCAATATCGCCGAAGGTGAATGCAGAGGCGGTATCCGTCCTGCTTTGTGGTTAAATTTAGTAGAATAAGCAAAATGACATAATACGAACAGGAGAAATATATGGACATAAATATCCGTACATGGAAAATGGAAGACGCGCATTCCCTTGCAAAAGCATTAAATAATAAGAATATACATGACAATTTACGAGATGGCCTGCCCTTCCCCTATACTGTCTCAGACGCAAAAGATTTCATATCCGCAATGCTTGAGGCAGATGACAACAACACATTTGCATGGGCAATAACCGTTGATAATACGGCGATTGGCAGCATTGGTGTGTTTCGGAAAGAAAATGTTCATCGCCTTACTGCCGAGATGGGCTATTATATTTCTGAAGAGTATTGGGGCAAAGGAATTATGACAGAAGCCGTAAAGCAAGCGTGTAACTATATATTTGAGAATACCGATATAATACGGATTTTTGCTGATCCATATGCCTCTAATACTGGTTCCTGCCGGGTTCTTGAAAAAGCAGGTTTTGTATATGAAGGAACATTAAGGAAAAATGCTGTTAAAAACGGGCAGATTGCTGACATGAAAATGTACGCAATAGTAAAGGACTAAATTTTAAACGCCTTTGCCTCCAAATTTCAGAGGCAAAAGCGTTGTCACACAACTTATTCTATACGTATTATCAAAAGAAATTAGTCCTTGTTATTATTCACCACGCATATGAGCAGACCACCAGGCAGTATTTTTCAAATAACGCTCCATGATATCGAAACGCCGAAATACCGCCGCCATTGTACGGCCATCAATATCCACAAGCGGCTCATTAAAATAATCAACTAATATCTGAACCAGATGAGATTGTGCTTTCTCATATAACGCATCTTTGTTATCTTCATAATATGCCTTTATATCAGCAAAATTTAAGTGCGTGAGTTTCGTTATCCCAATATCGTAATGGTCTAGCAGCATTTTACCGATCATATGAGCAAGAAAATATTGGCTATATGGCCTTTGGGTCTGAACACCAGGGTCTGTGCTGATTTTCTTCCTTTGGTTATCACAATAGCGAAAGATAAGAACAGCAATAATCATTTGAGATGCATTCAGATCTTCCGTAAATATGAGATCATAATATTTATCGAAAAATTCACCCTTTTTATATTTAGCCAGATGAGGATACTCTCTCCAAACAGCCAAAATAGCTTCGGCTGCAACAGTTGATGGTATAACATCTGTACTTGTCTGATTATCACGTTTACGCTTGTAAGCATATCCCAGATCTCTTGCGTTATACTCCAGAAGCCGCTGTTTCTCATCATTAGACTTTAAGTCACGAAAGTCAACAGGGTTTTGGCTGTTTGTGGCATAGGTAATATCCTGAATAATATTTTCATCATCACTAACTTCATACAAGCGGATTAACACATAGACTTGTGAATAATCCAAATCTGGATTATCCCTTATCGTTTGGTGGATGATCTTGCATGTTTGCCCACCATTTATGATTTGCAGTTTATTTATTTTAACAATCCAGTTATGCTCTTGTAATGCATTAAAGCTGAATTTCTCGCATATCATGGTAGCTCCATTGTTATAAAAGAAAAAGTTTTGGCGTTTCTCTTCATCCAACATAGTTTTTGTAATGCCTTCATTTACGGAGTTTTTACCAAGATAGCGGCGGATATTTTTTTCTAATAAGCTATCCCCGAACTCCTCCATAAGGTTATATATTTGCATGACAGGAATACGACCAAGTATTACCCTTTTGAAATTAAAATTTTCCTGTATCGCCTTGCCGCTTAATTTGAGCTGGGTATTAATACTTTTTGATTTGTCGATATACCGTACAATATCAGAATGACAGTAATGTTCAAATGCTACTTGATTTTGTCCTATAAATGCATTGTCTATATGATTCTGCCCATCCTGATTCCATTGCAAACCATTGTTCAACATAACAAATGTCACGTATGGTATTTGGCCATCTAGTATAAAAGATCGTATTTCCTGTACCTTTTCTTTGCTTCTTTGGTTAAGTTCAATATTTGCTTTGGGGTCAAATACACATTTAACCGTGTTGACGGCTTTTTCAATTGCATTAGCAGGAAAATTACTGTCTTTATTAAGATCACGAACATATTTTGACTGAAACAATACAACATTTAATTGGGAATCTTGTGCTTCCACAATGTATGCTGCATCAAAGCCACCATCATTTCCACCATCAGTCATATACTGCGCAGCTTCGGCAATATCTATATCAAGATATGCAGCAACACCTAATAGCAAGAACGCTTTAGAACGCTTTTTTTCTGCATCGCTATCTGTAAATAACGCTGCGTTTTCTTCCAATATTTTATTTATCCGTTGGTCAATAATCTGTTTTGGTATATCCATATTGCATACCTACCTTTCCTATATTTACTATAATACCTCATAATGGCTATAAATAGCAATATATTACATTGCTATTTGTTTAGCTTGTGTTGATATAACCAGGACGACACGATGGAATATGCCATTTGGACACATATGGGGACCGGGACAGGTGTATCCATAAGTCAGTTATACATTTTGGAGGATACCGGTAGCGGCTTACAGATTCATGAGTTCATGCATAGAATGATTATAAAAGAATTGGAACGTGTTACCTGGCAATGGGAAGAGAATACGAAAACCCTACAGATGTATGCAGATGGAATGCTCGTGGGAGAAAAAGTAGACTTGTCGGAATTGCTGTCAATAAATGAAGGAGAATTTAAAAGTGTTACTTTTGAAAACTTTATAGAATTCCAGGAAGAGAATGGACAATGGTTTATGGAAGCGGATGCTGGGATTATACATACGGGATTTGTTATACCAGTCTATAGTGATAGGAATGTAATAGTACGGGCTCCGGTCATTTACGACCCGGAGGGAGGATTTTTTCTGGGGAAAATCACTGTCACTTATGAATAATTGTCTGATTGCTGCCCGTGGTGAAGCACTCGGGCAGCATCCATCTTATTGGCAGAAGTAACTGTTTATGTTTTTGCCGGAATAGTTAATTTTCCTTGATTGAAATTTCGCCCGTTATGTCATTGACCATTATCACTTTGCTATCCTCACCATCCAAGGAATAAGCGCTTATATGGTGATATAGTATATCTCCGCTCCATAAATCACTTTGCCCAATATATAGCAATGACATGTTATCGCCCACATAGGAATAGGCCGGAACTTCGTATGCTAAAATTGCGCTATAGTTGTCCATGATTTCTTTTGAATAAGGATGAGATTCCTTTTCAAATGATGGATAAAGCTGATTTTTGACTAAGTCCAATGCTTCTGAAGCAGTTAAATTTACGCTGTCCCAAACAACCTCTCCGTAAGTGATTCCATAAAGAGACGGCAGCGGCGGGTAGGGGTCATGATTACGTTCAACCCCCCATATGTCTGGAACAACATCGTTAATCCTATAAATCTGGTCAGGTACTGCAGCATCTGAAAATAAAAGAAGATCATGAAAGGTATCGCCGTTATATGTTACACTTCGCTCCTCAATGACACCTGTTTCAGGATAGTAGATCACCCGGGTTCCATTTCCAGTTTGAATGTTTTCTTCCAGTTCTTCTGTTTTAGTCAGAATCATTTCATTTTCTCTTATTACGTAGCTGCTGGAATGCCCCCATCTGTGAGAACTGCCGCCGTAATGAGAGATTGTCAGCGTTCCATCTTCGATATAGACACCTGAAAAAGGATCACCCAAGACCCCACCTTCGCCGCTGCCCATAATGTTATTACTTTGCCAGCAGACCTTGAAGCTGCCATCTTCCGCCCCAAGCATTACATAAAGCGTTCTTGATCCGGTATCTATGCCAGGGTTTTGTTCAACGACAACAACAATATCCGCCATCCCGTCATGATTCAAATCTCCTGAAATACATTGCAAACAGCTATAATCATCAGGTAATGGCATTGTCAAAGGATCATTTAATAATAAGTCAGCATTTGATTCCAGTATTTCTGGAATGTCTTCACTAAGAGGAAAAGGACTGTAATCATTGTCAGGCACTGTATTTTGCTCTGCTAATATCTCAGATACTGAACTGAATGGAACAGCTTGTGCAGTAATTTCCATTATAAAGTCCTGTTCCTTTTGGCAGGATGTTAGAAAAATGACAGATGACAACATATATAGTAACATTAATTTTTTACCCATTTTACACTTGATATATCCTTTTTTTATTGTAAACCTATGCCCAACGTCTTATCAGACGCAAAGCAAACCTGTTAATTACGAATAATGTAAGAGCATTTTTTCTAATCGTTTTTTTAAATCAAAGGTATCAAATTCAAAAATATCGACCGGCAATTTGCCCTCCATTTGATACTCGCTGTCAATCACTATGCCGCCGAGTTTTCTATAAAACCCGTTAGATGGAGCAAAATGAGAATTGTATACTTCCATTCTTGGCACACCAAGCGAAATGAAATAATTTAATATTTCTAAAATAAGCTTTAAGGAGATTCCCCTGCCGCGATGCTGAGGATACACCCATAAACCATTCAATTCAATGCCGCTTTCAGGAGCATCTTTTGAATCTACGAAACTGGCGAAAGCCACTCCCAATAAATTTGAATTATCAAAAGCACCCACAAGCATTCTGATATCATTGTGTACGTCAGGCGTATTCATCCAATCGGTCCAAAACTTAAGCTCTTCTTCCTGTTTTAATATGTTCTCAGCTTTGCCTGCCAATTCCTCAGTCCAACAGGATATTTTCAACTCCATTGCCAGGGGCATATCATCATTAGTCAGCTTGCGGATTTTAATCGCTTTTCTACCAATTCTGTATGTGTATATGCTGATTAGATCGGGGTTACCGTCAGCATCATCCTTATAGGATTCATTGTCTATCTGAGATAATCTATGGAATCCCAATCGTTCAAGCAATCTCCATGAGCTTTCATTGCGTATATCACAATCGCCAAAAACCTTCTTAACATCAAGTGTATGGAATAAATGGTCTAATAGTTTTTTCCCTGCTTCTGCAGCGTAACCTTGTTTTCCGTAAATTGGGTTGAAGTCAAAGTCTATGGAGTAATCACCATCATCGTCAATAAAGTAACCGATACTACCCACGACTTTATTTTGGTTCTTTAACTCGGCTACCAGCCTGCTGTCCTTGTCTTTCCATTCGTCAATCAAATCCCTGACTTCTTCTTTGGACATCGGATAGAAATCTTCATATTCAGCTACTATATCGTTGCTGAAATAAGCGTAAACATCCTC
>Ga0153953_1000452_pt1 | contig 14580 bp, 10 predicted proteins | sample TSNJ037MetaG_FD_104718 | JGI IMG/M metagenome (GOLD analysis project Ga0153953, IMG submission 104718) | Attine ant fungus gardens microbial communities from New Jersey, USA - TSNJ037 MetaG | ecosystem: Host-associated > Fungi > Mycelium > Unclassified | place: USA: New Jersey, Wharton State...
CAATCAATGACTGCAGATTTACCGTATTGAGCATAACCTGATCCGATGACTCCAATACATTCTGCAGATATGTCTGCAACGGATAATTCTCCATATTATTCATATAAATCCGCCCGTCCATCCAGGCATTCCAGTGACTCATAAAAGAAAACAGTGTAATAGTGGCAATGGAGGGCTTTGCCAGGGGAATAAATAACCTGAAAAGTATTACATGCTGCCTTGCCCCATCCACCAACGCTGATTCTTCAATCTCTTTGGGGATTCCCCGAAAGAAATTCATCATTAATACAATATTGAACACATTGATACCTGTTGGCAGAACCAACGCCCATATGGTGTCCATCAATTTTAAATCCTTGATTAGCAGATAATTGGGAACCAGCCCGGCATTGAATATCATTACAAAGAGGAACATCCCCATATAGTATTTTCTGCCCCTGAATGCACTTTCCTCTTTTGATAAGGGATAGGCTGCCAAAATTGTCAGGATCAGGTTAATCGGCACACCAAATGCAAGGCGCTTTAGTGTTACTCCAAATGACTGCCAGAATTTAACATTCTGTATGACATATTTATAGGCTGCCAGTGTGAACCCTTTCGGCCATAAGGTAACAAGGTTCGCATCTGTATAAGCGGAGCTGCTGAAGGATAATGCCAATATATGTATCAGTGGGAACAAGCATAATAACAGCACCAGTGTTATAAACGTATAATTAAAGATATTAAAAATAATCCTGCCTGTTGTCTTATATTCTTTCATCTGCCCCTCCTGATCAGAACACTCTGTAGCCGGCAAATTTGTCGGCACAATAATTAGAACCTGCAATCAGTATCAGTGAAACCACCGATTTAAATAAACCTACAGCTGTACTGAAGGAATATTGCTGCTGCTGGATACCCAGCCGATACACCAAAGTATCAATAATATCACCGGTTTCATACACCGACACATTATAAAGGTTAAATACCTGATCAAATCCTGCATTCAATACATTTCCCACTGATAATATGGTCATTAATACGATAAACATGGATATTCCAGGCAATGTAACATGTATTGTCTGCTTCCATCTCCCTGCACCATCAATTGCTGCAGCCTCATATAATGTGGGGTCTATACCTGTAAGCGCTGCCAGATAAACAATTGTATTATAGCCAAAATTCTTCCATACATCCGTAACCACCAATGTGCCCCTGAAAGTATCATTGCTGCCCAGGAAAAAAATTGGCTCAAATCCCAGCACTTCTATAAATCGGTTCACCAGTCCGCCGTCTGTTTTTAATATATTGGTCAGTATCCCTGCAAGAATAATCCAGGACAGAAAATAAGGCAGATAGGTAATTGTCTGTGTAAAACGCTTAAACCACTTGATTCTTACCTCATTCAACAATAAAGCAAACACAACGGGTATGATTAAGTTTGCAATGATTTTCATAACTGCAATAATCAGGGTATTCCGCAATGCCCTGATTGTATCTGCAGTACTGAATATTTTCTGGAAATGTTTCAATCCCACCCAGGGGGAGTCTATAATACCAAAACCAGGTTTATAGTCCTTAAACGCAACACTGAATCCGGTTATCATTGGTATATAATTAAAAATAATAATGAACAAAAGCGGTATCCATACCATAAGGTGGAATATGAGCTGGTTGGAATTCAATTTTCTTTTCTTATTCATCACACACTGCCTCTCTTTGATTAGAAGAACCGCTGCAGAAAACTACAGCAGTTCTTTCGTGGTTAACGCTTTGGCTATTGTTGAAACCACTCGTTTGCTTCCTTCGTTATCTCTGCTCCGCCAAGTGAATTCCAGGATTCAAGGAAACTATCATAGGCATCCAAATCTTTATTACCGATAATAATATCTATCAGGGTTTCTCTGGTCAGGGTAATCAGACTTGTGGTATACTCATTCATTTTCTCAGTAGCTACGGTATCATAAGCAGAATATAAATAATTATCAAGTGCATCCATCTCGTGATAAGTCTGATAAGCACAATGTTCATTTCCCCATACTGACCAATAGAGAATACCTGCATTGAACGCTGCCAGCTCCTCCTCGCTCAGCTCAGATCTTCTGTCCCGATTCTCATAATATTCCATCATTGCATTATAATCTCGCAGATTTTCAGCATTTAACGTTGCTGTATCCCCTGTTTCCATAGCATTCTGATGCCTGCCCCATGCCGCCATGTTCTTAAACGGTACGCCGAAACCGACCAGTGCCACTTCAAATCCTGTATAAGTACCCGGCAGACCATTGTATTTCTCATAATCCTCTTGAGATAAGGTATCCGGCTGCGCAAGATACTTTATACCAAGATTTACTACTTTAAAAAATTCTTCCATATTATTACATTGACTGCTTAAGGTACAATAACTGCCGGGAGTCACCGTATAGAATCCCTGTCCGGCCTCTTCAGCTGTTAATCCCGGAATCGGAACAGATATAAAATTTGCATCCGGCTGCGTTTCAAGTGCATCTTTCCAGGGCGTCTGTATCGACCAGAAAATAGAAAATACCATACCTGTTTTACCTGCTGCCAAATCCTGATTTACCTGATCTGAGCCCGCAGTAATGAAATCCCTGGAAATGATTCCATTGCTGTACATATCCCGCAATAAAGAAAGACCCTGCTTCATTTCCTCCGATCCTGCGCCGCCATAAACCGCTTCCCCATCTACATCTACGAAAGGAATTATGTTAGAATGATGACCGGGCTGCGCACCGAACATTTCAAAAAATGTAGCCACATCTCCAATTACATGAAATACATCTTTTCCGTTCAGAGCCAATCCATAAGTATCATTTTTGCCATTCTGATCCGGATCGTTTTCCGTAAAAGCCTTTGCAACTTCATAGAATTCTTCCACGGTTTCCGGTATATCCAGACCCAGATTATCCAGCCAGTCTTTCCTGATCCACAGAACGGGCATACTGTCATTTGGTGTGGTTATGCTGGCCAATCCATACAGCCTGCCGTCTACGGTACCCGCATTTAAAGTTCTCTTACCCGCTTCCGAATTATAATACTCCTTTAACTCATCTGATGCATACAGTTCAAATGCTTCTGTCAAATCGGCAAAAATTCCCTGCTCTGCCCACTCATTAAAATTCTTGGGTTCCACAGTCATAATATCCGGATAATCACCTGACATGATTGTCTGCGCAAGCTTTTCCACCTTTTGTGATCCATCCACATTATACATAATTTCCAGATTTATGCCATTTTCCTTATAAAGCTGTGTCCATGAATTATCCTCCATGGTTTCACTTCCCTGGAATGTAAAGGACGATGATCTCGCATATCCTACCTTAAATGTTACCTCCTCTTTACTTTCAGCTTCTGTTTCCGATGACTGTCCGTCAGCAGATGATGCCTCTGACCCTTCGATACTTTGAGACACCTGGCTGCTGCCCCCATTACTTCCCGCATTTCCACAGGCACTTAATGGAATAACCATGCTGCTGCATAACAAAACAGCCAATAATTTTTTTGCTGTCTTTTTCATTTTCTTCCTCTCTTCCCTGCCACAATATGTGGCATATGCAATATGCGGCATACGCATTATGAGGCATACGCAATATGCGGCATACACAACTTGCGGCATACGCATTATTGTTACTTCATTATTTTAGTAAATTTACCAACTCTTCTCCATAAACACTTTTATATATTTGGTACATTTTTTTATGTCTTATTCATTATCAGACGTGTTTGGTGGAATTGTATGTTGCAGCCCTATATAAACCCGTCTGAATTCTTGCGGTGTCATGGATAATTCTCTCCGAAATGCCCTGCCAAAAGCCTGAGATGATTGATAACCCAAAGCCATGGCAATTTCATGAATACTGTTATCTGTCTCCAGAAGCATTTTTTTAGCTGTACTTAATTTTTGTCTCATAATATAGGAGGACAACTTTTCTCCACTATAATCTTTGTATATTTTTGATAAATAAGCTGATGAGTAATGGAATACGGAAGCAATAGACGCTACGGTCAGATCCTCTCCTGCATTCGCCTTTATATATTCTTTAATGCTTTCAATTATCCTTTTATCATTTTCCACATCATATGCATATATATTCCGCACCTTTTCATCTTCAAATATTTGATTTACTTCTTTAATCTTCCTTTCAGCGTTTTCTATTGTTTTTATTTTTTTTCTTATATCCCTGACCCTCTCTGCTGCTTCTGCAATAATCCTTTTAATCGTATCTTCATCTTCCGCTTTTATGACATAACTGCAGGCCTTAATCTTATTGGCTTTGTAAATATAATCAAATTTTTCATATGCCGTTAATAGTATTACTTCCGTATTCTTACATTCCCCCGCAACATATTCCAATATCTTAAAACCATCGGTAATCGGCATGATTACATCAGTAATCAATAGTGCCGGCGGTTGTACTTTAATCATTTCCAACGCTCTGGTACCTGAATAAAATACTTCCAAATCTATTTCATCCCCCAACAGATTTCTGACCAAATCTGCAAAATAATCTGCAATTTCATGTTCATCATCCACTATGATTACCTTCCACTTTTCCATACCGGTCAACCAATCCTTTCTTAGGATTTGCCAAATAATCAGTTGCACAAGTTATTATTCGGCCCAACCTTACTTCCATCAAGCTCAACAATGATACGCAGACATCCTGTGGGGGTTCTGTCAAAGCGCAGCTCATGATCCGCGCCATAATACAGCTGAATCCGCCTGTTAATATTTACCGTGGAAGTTACTTTCTCTCCCTGGGCAGGATTATGTACATGATCATTCATGATATCAACCTCTTCTTTCGTAATGGGGTTTCCTTCCTCTTCCAGAATCAGATTTACCTTATTTCCTTTTTCCGTCATATACAGGATTATTCTTCCCCCTTCTTCAATGCTCTCCACTCCGTACTTTACGGCATTTTCAATCAAAGGCTGGAATAAGAGCCTGGGTACCAGAATATTTCCCCATTCCTCCGGGTAATCTCTTACAACAAACTGGAACCTGTTGCCATAACGTTCCATTTGTATGCCCATATAAGTACATATATGACCGATTTCTTCTTTTAACAGAATAATATCTCTTTCATCCCTGTTTAAAAAGCGGTAGTAGTTACTAAGCAGTACCGTCAGCTTCTCTGCGGATTCCAGATCATTTCTTTTTATCCGTATTTTAATAAACAATAATGTATTATACAAAAAATGCGGATTGATCTGAGCCTGCAGCTGTTTTAGCTGTTCATGCTGCAGTTCAATTTTAGTCAGATAATTTTCTTTTATATTTGTAGTCAATTTTCTGCTCATATGGTTAAAGCCTCTATATAAATCACTGAACTCATCATTTGTATTACCTTCAACCTGGACCTCTTCTTCATTCTGAAGTTTTTCAAATGCTTTATTCAGCACAAATATGGGACGTCTTACGAATTTCTGGACATAAATGATAAAAATAGCAAATACTACAATATTGGCTGCGATCAGCCACAATACCAGCTGAAACATGTCCTTTGTTTTTCCAAAGACATCATCATAGGATCTGCAGGTTAATATTTCAATGCTCCTGTCGTAGTTGCTTATTCTTGAGCAAAAATAGCTGTCATTTTCTACCTTTATATGAAATGTCTCCTCAGAGGCATCACCATCAACAGACTGATAATACTCCATTATCTTGTCCGCTTTTTCACTATCTTCTATGGTGGATGTTAACACATCACCATTTATCAGTATCATGGATTCTGCCATCTGATCATTTCCAATCTGCTGCGCCAGCCGTCTGAATTCATAAGATGATATTGTAATACGGCAGACAAAACGGATTTTCTCAGGCGCAGTACCTTGCGTCAGAGAACAGACATACAAGTATATATTGCCATTGTCTGCTGCTATTCTCCTGGCTTCTTCAAAATACTTGTCAATTTCTTCTCTATGGGAATCCTTCATGGGAGCCCAGTAACTTTGTGTCAGATAGATATCATTTCTCAGCATGAATATATTGATATCCGTAATAAACCATTCCACAAACCGATACCATTTGATATTTTCCTGAAGCGCCTCTATTTTTAACGCCCGGTCTAAGGTATCATAGCTGTCCCAATAATCAGAAATCAAATTCAAATCCGTATCGCTGTACAATTTCCACGCATAAAATTCTGCATCTTCAATTTGAGCATAAAACGCATCAAATATCTGCTTATCCCGTGATAAAGTAGTCTCTGTCATATTCTGCATCATTTCTGACTGAAAGGTAATATACAGGTTGGCAAATAGAAGGGAATTCAATAATAAAGTCATCAGGAAAATACAGATATGTTTAAATAGAATTGTTTTATACCAGGGTAATGTTTTGTTCTTTATCTTATGGACGAATATCTTTCCGCTCCATTTTCCCATGCTGCTTCCTTCCCGTTCATTCAAATACAAACCAGTTAAGGTCACACAACCATCCGTCATGCCCCGCACCCACACATGCTTTCAAACATACTTCATGAACACCTTTTACCGATTCCACTTCACAGGTAAAGATCTTCCAATTCCATGGTCCAAAACCATTTGTAGCCGTAATCCGGCAGACACCGATACAAGGTCCCTCCGGTCCGTCAATATGGACTGCAAGATCTGCTTCCGATAAATAGCTTGCTGCTGCGCAGGTAAAACGATGTATACCGTCCTTAAAATCCAGATAGCGGTAAATCGCACAATCACCTCCTGCAAATCTAGTCAGATACTCTTTGTGCTCACCATTTTCTATATAATGTGCTGTTCTCACTCCCAGATCCCGTCTGCTTTTCCAGCGGTTATGTAATGCTGTTCTGCGCCATCCTGATACCGGAGGCTTCCCAAAGAAAAGATCAGATTCACTATATTCCGGGGTATCATTTCCACCCCATCTGAAACAGCATGCACGAAATGCCTCCACTTTCTCTGAAGCATCCAGCGGACCCTCCACTCCCTGGGTTGTCATCTTTACTTCGGTTATATCTCCGTTTTCATCAAAATAAATGGGTTCCATACATGCCTTTCTTCCACCCATTTCCAGGCCAAAACAGGCTCTGTGATATACAATATACCATTGTCCGTGAAAGCATACCATCGAACCATGGTTATTCCATGAGGCGATGTCGCAGTCAATATTATCAATGATTACTCCCCGTTTCTCAAAAGGTCCCAGGGGAGACTTGCTGATTGCATAGCTTAAACAGGTTGCCGCTCCCCGGTCAGTATCACAGAATATAAGATAATAGGTGTCCCCTCTCTTTCTCATAGAACTGCCCTCATGAAAGCCATGCTCCTCCTCTGTAATCAACATGGTATGCAGCGAATCAGCCTCCAGCTCATACATATTATCCTTTAACCTGCAGCCTTTCAAGGAAAATTGTCCCCAATACAGATAAGCGCTTCCATCCTCATCCACAAATACAGCCGGGTCTCCACAGGAAGCATATTCTGTTCCTTCTATGGGAACCGCATTCAAAAAAGGACCTTCCGGATGATCTGAAAATGCTGCACATTGCTTGCCCATGGCAGTAAAATAATAATAATACTTTCCCTCTTTTTCAATGCAGTCTGAAGCAGGAAGCTGTTCCACCTCAGTAAAATCCACCGCCTGCCGCGCATCAAACCCAGGCTTATGCTCTTTCCATATAATCAAATCTCCTGTTGACCAGACATGCTGCCAGGGATCCATCCCAAACCCACCGGTACGGTCATTTGATGCATATAAATAGAGCGTATCCGGATCATGCCGCCATACATGTGGTTCGCCGTCAGGTGCCGAGTAATGAAGTGGTAAAATTGGATTCATTATGCTGCCTCCTCTCATTTTTGATATTATCCTTTTGACTGGATATTCTTCAATATGTAATGATATTAATGCAATCTATACTATTATACAATAAACCGTTTTTAATAAAAGTTTCATTTTTTATCATTCTGTGCCTGCGCCAATGCAAAAGGACTGCAGCTTTTTAACATGCTGCAGTCCTTTTAACCTTGCTAATCACTAATGCCAATCGCCGTAATATATCGTTAATACTGTTTGACATAAAGAGAGTCTCTTGTTATAATCTACTTAACAGGATAGTCGGAAGGTGAGCGTACATCACCCGTCCCGGCGAAACATTAACTAATAAATAGCTGTCAGCTTGTCGGGGCCGGACGGCTATTTATTATTTTTTATTTTCAGAATGGCAACTATCACTAACACAGTGGTCAAGATAATCATAAATTCTTCATATGTACTCATAAGCACCACTCCTTTCCGAAGGATACGGAACGGGTGGAAGCACGTCCCCCGGCTACCCGGGTAAGTATATTATTATCAAGGTACGATATGTGAATCAAATCTTATCAATTTCCATTACACACTTCACAGCTCGCAACGCCTTAGCATAAGAAAACAGACACTCTTTTAACTGTTCCTGATTTCTATATGCATTTACAATTTCCAGATAAATATCTTCATCTAATTTACTCTTCATACGGAAGCAGTCGCAAAAACTCCGTACCAGCGAATATTTCTTATAATCCCCAAATCCGGTGACTACTGTCTGGATTTCATCTTTACTTCCTACATTCTGGAGGTAGAAACGTCTGATGGGAAATCGTAATTCCATCTTCCGTCGATCCTCTCTGGACGTTGAAACTGAGATTACATCCGGCTCCTTGTCCAATATCCCATGAAGATAACAGGCACTATCCATACAAATCACAGATTCCGGATTTACCTTTGCCACTTCAATATATTTATAGTCAGGCGGTTTCTGTAAGCCGCATTGGGTACACCAATACCAGCCTCTTGCAAATTTCTCTATAACTCCCTCATCCTCCAATTCACGGATTTGCAAGACAGAAAACTTTTCCTTTTTTAAATCATCAAAACTCATATAACCATGATGATTATTAAATTCCTCCATCATCTTGTGATAGGTTCTCAACAGCATATTTCTTCCCACCTCTTTCCATGGCTTGTATTTTTTATTTGACATAACAAAGTTCCCTTGCTATAATACACTTAACTGGATAGCCGGAAGGTGAGTGCACTTCACCCGTCCCGGCAATAATTGTTACAACTATAAGAAATAGCCGTCACCTTGTCAGGGCAGGACGGCTATTTCTTATTTTTCATGTTCCGAATGGCAATCATCACTAACACAGTTGTTAAGATAATCATAAATTCTTCATATGTACTCATAAACACCACTCCTTTCCGAAGGATACGGAACGGGGACATATCCGGACAGGGATACCCGGTTCCCTCAGGAAAACATAACCCCGGAGAGCAGGGCAGGCGGTTGTACCTGTCTTAGTCAGTGCGGAAGACTTCACCCAGAGATTCTAAGAAATGATTTTTCCGGCATCTTATTTTTCGCCTCTTCCGGGCTAAGGCGACACGCGCAGGTATCTGGCAGCTTAAGTCGCTGCAGGTGTGTCGCAACGCCCTGTTTTTGGGGCCGGAAAAATCATTTCAAGAATCTCTATGGGCTCGTCGTCATGCACTGGCTAAGACAGGTACAGCCGCCTGCCCTGCTCTCCGGGGTTATGTTTTCCTGCGGGAGCCGGGTATCCCTGTCCGGATATGTCCCCTAAAAGCTCCCTTCTCCCTCTGCTTAACATCACCGTAAGGAAAGGCATTAAACAAGTAATGCTAAAATCCTTTTTTTTATATTAACTCCCATCCAGCGCAACGATGATACCGGTAACCATTAGAACTCCGGATGATAGTATTTATTTATTCAGAATACAATTTATCAGGAAAAATTTCTTGCAATATTGTTGGTTTTATTATGATTTTTACATAAAAGAAAAGTAGATGATTTTGTGCAATTGCACTATAAAAAAATATCAAAAAACAACCGTTCAGACCAAGAGTGAACGGTTGCTTAGAGGCAGCGGGCAATAGAATCACAATCCTTATAATTCTTTTTTAGAGAATATTTTCAGTGATACCATCATAGAAACAGCAAAAACCGCTATACTGACCAAAGCTAACACAATATTCATTATTCCAGGAGGTATTGTAGGTAATATTGAAAAGTCAATCGTGATATACGGTAATAAATTACTTAATAACATAGGTCCAAGTGATATTACAAGAATCGTAGTTATAAAGATGAATTTCGCTTTTATAACCCCATACTTAAACTCAATAGGCATATAGGTGCCGTATATAATTACGCTTATTAATAATACCATTAAAATTGAATTAGCATCAAGTAAATTAGTCTTGTTCACCAGCAGCGTTATTACAGTATGCATCACATAACAATAGGTGAATATCAAGATAAAGAAAACATATTTCGCTTTTACTATGGTATTGCGAACATAGGGAGTCGTACATAATAGGGCAGCAGCTTTTGGATTTTTTGCTTCTAACTGCGAAACAGACTGAAGCAGAACAATTTCTCCCACTATAACCATATATAGAAAAGGGAAAAAACCTGACATATTGGGCTCAAGCCGGGCATAAATCAGCGGCATTACGCCAATTAAAATCAAAATTATCAATATATGTGTTTTAGCAATCAAAAAATCTTTTTTTATCAAATGAAATAACATCATTTATTCCCTCCTTCAATATGAGCCAACATAATATCCTCAATGGTTGTCTTTTCAACTATAATATCCGGTATACTTTTCTGTGCCTCGGCAACTTTATTGGTAACACCGGTAAATCCAAAATCAGTTGTCCGGAGGCTGAGAAATAGTTTTTTATTTTCATCATTAAGAATCCTATTGTCTCCTTTTATCAAGCGATAATTATCAAGTAAGTCGTCTTTTTCCTGCTCAAACAATATTTTCCCGTCATTAATGAGAATGAGCATATCGGCAACTTTTTCTAAATCGGATGTTATATGCGTTGAAAAAAACACACCTTTGCCACCCTGTTTCATATAATCGGTCATTATCTCCAAGAGCTGACTCCTGATCAGAGGATCAAGACCGCTTGTTGGTTCATCCATGATAAGCAAGTCCGCACTATGGGACAGGGCAAGTGTTAAAGCAAATTTCATACGCATACCCTTAGAAAGTGTTGAAATCTTTTGCCGGGGATTCAGTGAAAATCTATCCATATATTCTTTGTAATCTTTGTCGCTCCATTCTGAATAAGCAGGTGCGATCACACTTTTCATTTCTTTCATCGTTAAATCTTCATAGAAACAACTTTCGTCCAATACAACGCCAATTCGGTTTTTTATTTCCTGTTCATTGTCCTCCATGCTTTTTCCGAAAATCTTAATCATACCGGAAGTCTTTTGAACAAGCCCGAGAATTGCACGTATTGTGGTTGTCTTTCCAGCACCGTTGATACCGATAAAACCCGTAATGCAGTCTTCCGGTAAAGTAAAACTAACGTCAGTCAGTGAAAAATCCTTATAGGCTTTATGCAGCCCTGAAACTTCTAAAATATTGCCCATAGTCAGTCCTCCTCGTATAAAATATCCATCATGGTAATCAATTCTTCTTTGCTGATACTAAGTGTTTTTGCGGATTGAATCATTTCCTGCATTTTTTCTTCCACAAGGCGACGTTTAGAATCTCTGAGTAATTCAATATTTTTCACAGAAACGAAGGTACCCAAACCTGCACGGCTTACAATAAAGCCTTCTGCTTCCATTTCTTCATATACTCGCCTGATTGTTAAAATACTCACCTTCAAGTCGTTGGCAAAACTACGTATTGAAGGTAGTGGGTCACCTTCAGATAATTCTCCCATAAAAACCGCATCTTTAATTTGCTCTTTTATCTGTTGATATAAGGGAACATCTGAGCTATTTGATATTATAACCTTCAAATTTAACACCGCCTTTTTCATCACTGTGATGTTGTTACAAGCACAGTATACACTATAAGACCTTTGCTGTCAACACTATAAAATAATTTTTTTAAAATATCTCATTAAGCAAAGTTAAAAAAAGCCGGAACTCAGTAAAAATTGAGTTCCGGTTGTTTTTGGCTCTGGGGTAGGATAACAAACATCAAAAAAGCAACCGCTCAGACCAAGAGTAATGGTTGCCTATTTGATAACAATCAACTAAGGTGACCGCTTGCTTAGAGGTAGCACCTTTTATAAACACATTGTATCAAAATTTGGATGATGTGTCAATATCCAACGACATATATTAAACGGGAAATTGTAACGGAAATTGTAACGGAAATTGTAACAGTTCAGAGGGTAACATAATGTTCATTATGCAAAGAGGTATTGTAATATTGTTGGTTTTACTATAAAATCATCACAAAAGCAAGGCGGTGACTTCAATCCAATTTGATTATAATTATCTGTGCCAGGGACTTGGTCATTTAACCGGATTAGAAACCAGAGTTTATAAAGATGAGGAGCTTATTGAGCATTATTCCCATTATGATTTTACCCCTGATATCGCCGGGTTGATTTTCCACGAAATACAAAGCAAAGCCGAAAATGCGTATTATATTGAAACCGACGATCTGCTGCTATTTGGAATCATCCACGTAAAAAAAGACAACATAACATTGATTATAGGTCCGACTGCTCAGATACGCCCTGGAAAGCAGGAGACAGTGACTATATTATATATGCTTGGAGAATCCTATAAGCGTCTGCCCATGTTACAGGAATACTTTTCAAACATGGTACCTTACCCATTTGAAAATTTCCTGGAAATCATCTGTTTTGTCAATTATGCCTTAAATGAAGAAAAATTAACAGTCTCTCATTTAATTCAAAAAAGCAATTATATAACCTCTTTCCCCCAAGAGAATAGGAAAGCCGAAAGCAGTCAGGAAGTTCTCCACAATACTTATCAAATGGAAAAGCAAATGCTCTCCTATGTTACCACTGGCAATGTTGAAGCGATTCAGGCCTTTTTTACAAAGCCGCCCAGCGGAAGGGCCGGCTACCTTGCTCACAATGAGCTGCGTCAGCGAAAGAATACTTTTATATGTGCAGCCACACTGTTAAGCCGCGCGGCAATTTCGGGAGGGCTGCCTCCGGAAACTGCATTTGCGCTGAGCGACATATACATTCAAAAAGCGGAATTGTTGAAAACAGGCAGGGATATTACAATATTAAATATGGATATGCTGCTTGACTATACGAAACGGGTTGAAGCCCTCAAATGCGGTGCCGACAACTCACGCCTGGCAAAAGATGTTATGAGATATGTCCTTAGAAATATCCACAAAAAATTATCTGCGTCTGATATAGCAAATGCCCTAAATATGAATCGCTCTTATTTATGTGAGCGGTTTAAGCTGGAAACTGGTAATACCATTGGGGATTTTATATTATCAGCAAAAATGGATGAAGCAAAGAGAATGCTGAAGATGTCAGACCTTCCTATTGCACATATCAGTGATTATCTTTCATTTTCATCACAAAGCTATTTTCAGACCGTATTTAAAAAGTTTGAAGGCTGTACGCCGAAAGAATACCGCTCAAAGATACAGATGACCGACAGCTGAAACTGAAAACCCAGCCCCGCAAGAATGGCTGTCGGCAGGGGTAAATGTTATTATTTGGCACAACCTTACCTCTGCCGACAGCGAAACCAGTATATTATTAACTACATTCGTTCTCGTCCCACAACCATGCATTTACATCAGGTTCAGGAATGAATCCAACTTTAACTGCAAGTGATTGAGATGCTGCCCTATAAGGCCATGCAGACCAGCAGGGAATAAATGAATCTTCCAAAAGTTTTTGAATTAAAGCAAGCGCAGTAAGCGTTGCATAACCATGACCTTGAAAATCCGGGTGAGTTTCTACTCCTATTTCTGCGTACCCGCCGCCTGTCATAGGTGCAGTACAAGTGCTTACACATTCGCCATTTAAAAACAGTCTTGAAATCCATTCATCATTTTTACAAAATTCACCGTCAATACGCTCTTTTACTGTTATTATTTCAACATTTTCAGGGAGCTTGGGTTGCCTCTCTAAAGCCTGTTTGTATTTATCATGGCAAAATTGAAACATTTTACGCGGTACAATAAATCCTTTACGCGGCTTAAAAATTGATTCGAGTAAAGGCTGCCATTCATCGGTAGGCGAAAAAACAATCAACTGCTTCTCGTCCTGTGCGGATAAAATACGGTTGAAAAGTATATCATCCAACACTTCTTTTTCAATCAGTTTTCCTGCAGTAAAATGAAAACCGATTGGCATTTGTAAGACAGCCCATGTGGGATTCGCTTCACAATCAACATATATAGAACCTTCGTAATTACCATCCAAAACACTCTGGAAAATCGGTTTATTATTTTTATACTCGGAAAAAAGATCATTGATCTTATTCCATTCCGGTGCATCTGAAATCTGTGCAAAGAAATCGTATGTTGGTAACAGTTTAAAATAATCATGCTTATTTGATAAATCATATTCAAGCTGCACATCGTTTGGGTCATTTTCATATAACACTTGGTTTATTTCTTCTGCCTCCTTACATCCTAACGAATCATAAAACGTCAGTGTATCTTCTGATGAGCCTGCACAGATATAAAACTTCTCAGCACCACACCTTCTTGCTTGATCGGCTGACATATAGAAAAGCTTTCTTCCTATTCCATTTCTTTTATACTCTTTCGAGATGAATATTTGGTCTA
>Ga0153953_1000455_pt1 | contig 14571 bp, 5 predicted proteins | sample TSNJ037MetaG_FD_104718 | JGI IMG/M metagenome (GOLD analysis project Ga0153953, IMG submission 104718) | Attine ant fungus gardens microbial communities from New Jersey, USA - TSNJ037 MetaG | ecosystem: Host-associated > Fungi > Mycelium > Unclassified | place: USA: New Jersey, Wharton State...
CGAGGCTTTCCTTGGCCTCATCCTGCCCGGCCACATTATCAAAGGAAATGCCGGTGTTTTTCTCCACGTTGTATACCCTTGCCTTGGATTTCCCAACCCCTCCCATCATGCTACCGCCCAGCATGCCGCCGGAGGTGCCTTCGCCGCCAGACCCGCCGCCCATGCTCTTTCTGATCACCCGAAATACTACATAGTAGAGCAGGATCATGATGAGAAAAGGAAGGATCATGCTGAATAACGAGGACAGGATCGATACTGTGGGAGCGGGCAACCCCGAAAAACCAACGCGGCGCCCTCTCAGCAATTCCACCAGGCCGGGATCATCGACCCGGTCGGCGTAATATGTCCGCCTCTGCCCGGCAGATTCCTGGCTTTCACCTCTTCCATTCGGATACAGGATTCTGTCTACCGCTGCAGTGTTGGCGTCCTCTTTGACCGCAATTTGAATCTGCGTGTCGTTCATCTGTACTTCCGCAACGCTGCCGCTCTCCACCAGATCCAAAAACTGGCTGTAAGTGATCCGGATCGGTTCCGCCGTTTTATCGCGGTCCATTGGATTGAAGAGGAAGGTGATCATCAAAATGATCATGACCATATAAAACGGATTGTAAGGTGCTTTTATCTTTCCCGGTCCATCGTCCATATTCTCCTTATTCACGCGGAACCCTCCTTTTCGCGGGATTTGCCACTCCAACTTGTGTTATGGCCAATTGTGTATTATACACCGCTTACCCTGTGTAATCATGCTACATATTCGGCTCCGGGAAGAACGGCGCGGCGTATGCGGTTTCATTGAATTCCCATGCCTCGGCGCTGCCCGCTTTCCATAATCCATGTAGGTTGCAATAGGCGTAAACTCCAAGAACTTCTTTCCGCTTTACCGGGAAACAGGCCTCGGGCTGATCTCCCGGTAAAAGCTTGCGGTATATCCCGCCTGCGGTGGTCTGAACAAAAATCCACTCGATATAGTGTTCCGGCGACATGGGATGGGATTGACTGCCGACCCTAACCGTGAGATGATTTTTTGTCGCGTTGAAAACGGGGACATGCTTTTCTATCGACACATCCACAGTATTGGCCTCCAGCAGCTCCAGCCCCTCGCAGCGGCACTGGGACGAGGATTCCCCCATATCCAACAGGAATGTCCGGCTACCCGCGCAATAATAGAATTTTACCTGTTTCATCATCCGCTCCATTTCTCCGCTTTGCGATCGCGTTCTTTTGGTTGTGGGCGCCGCTCCGTCGCGCAAAGCGGGGAGATTCCAAGGCGGCGCCGCTGTTTCTCTTGTGATTGCTACAACCCCATCGTCACCAGAACTTCATGGCGTTTTCCATCGTTTACAAGGGGGATTCGATTTCCCGCCGATACTTCCCCGTCTAAGGTTATGTCTTTCACCCCTTTGCTGAGCCCCTGCGGGTTTTCCACCCTGATATCGTACACAGTATCAATGAATTTGTATTGAATCGCGTAATCCTGCCATTTTCGCGGAATACAAGGATCCATGATGATGGTGTTGCCATTTTTCTGAAAGCCCAGAATATACTCCAGCCCGGCCCGGTACATCCACCCGGCGGAACCGGTATACCATGACCATCCACCCCTTCCAATGTGGGGATGGGCAACGTAAACGTCCGCCGCCATAACATAGGGCTCCAGCTTGTATCTGGAATACTCCCTGTGGCTGCTTGTGTGCTTAATCGGGTTAATAAGCCTGAACAGCTCCCACGCCCTGTCTCCGTCACCCAGTTTGGCGAAAGCAATAATGGCCCATGCCGCCGCGTGGGTATACTGTCCGCCGTTTTCCCTGACACCCGGAATGTATCCCTTGATATATCCCGGCTCCGCCTCGCCGCTGTCAAATGGAGGCGTAAGCAGCTTGATCAGCCCATCCTCCCATTGTACAAGATAGTCTGTTAATGAATTCATCGCAATCTTTGCCCTTTGCGGGTTCCCCCCGCCTGATATGACCGCCCAGGTTTGCGCTATGGAATCGATCTTGCACTCATAGTTTTCAGCGGAACCGAGCGGCGTCCCGTCATCGAAATAGGCGCGTCTGTACCAATTTCCGTCCCATGCGTTTTCTTCAATCGCCGCAAGAAGCCTCTTTCTCGTTTCCGTGTATTCCTCCGCCTTTTCCAAATCACCCATTTTTACGCAAACGGGTAAAAACAGTTCGAGAACGGAGGCTAAAAACCAGCCCAGCCACACACTTTCCCCCATGCCCTTGTTACCCACGGTATTCATGCCGTCATTCCAATCGCCTGTACCCATCAGGGGAAGACCGTGCTGCCCAAACTGTAGTGAGACTTCCACAGCTCGGATGCAATGGTCGTATAAAGACGATTTGATGTCCGAAACATTTGGCTTCGTATATCTTTCCTCTTCAAGCTCCGCAAGCGGCGCATCCTCCAAAAAAGAAAGCTGCTCCGCCAGTATCGCGCTGTCACCTGTTATCCTTATATATTCCGATGTCACATAGGTTAGCCATAAACGGTCGTCTGCAAAACGCGTGCGCATCCCGTTTCCTTCCGGCTCATGCCACCAGTGCTGAACATCTCCTTCCAGAAATTGATGCCCTGCGTGGAGCAGTATCTGCGCCCGAGAGATTTCCGGCCACAGGTGGGCGATGGAAAGGCAGTCCTGAAGCTGATCCCGGAAGCCATACGCGCCGCCGGACTGGTAAAACCCCGACCGCGCCCATAACCTGCACGCGATCACCTGGTACTGGAGCCACCCGCCCAGCATCAGATTCATGGAGCCCGTTGGCGTTTTTACCCCCACAATATCTATTTTATCTTTCCAGAACTTCTGAACCTCGATCAAGGATTCCTTCGCCGCGCTGATATTTCCATAACACTGCGCGATGTCGTTCACTTCCTGAAGAGTTGCGGCCACGCCCAAAAGAAAAACAATTTTGCGGCTTTCATTTGGCCTAAGTTCCACCTTTACCTGCATGGCGCCGCAGGGATCAAGCCCTGCTCCAACTGACCCTGAAAGTCCATCGCGCAACAAGCTTTCGGGTGCGCCCATGTCCCCCGCGCCAAAAAACTCCCTTCGGTCGCCTGTTACACAGCGCTCCGCCGACGAAACATCCATAAAACAAATCTTATCGGCAAATTCCCTGTTATACGGGTTCTCTATCAGTAAAGCTCCCGCCGGGGCAATACTTGTTTTGATGTGCATCGCGGTAACCTGATCACTCACACCCAACACCGGGCGCATATAATAGGTCACTGTCAGATTCCGCTTTTGCCGGGAAATATTTTTCAGGGTGATTGTATTCACCTTGACAGCTCCGCTTACAGGCACATGCTGCGTCAGCATCTGTTCTATTCCATGGCTTGTGTGTTCGTACACGGAATATCCAAAGCCATGCCGGACGGTATAGGGCTCGGCATCCCTTATGGGCAGGGCGGTCACTGTAAAACACTCGCCGCTATCCTCGTCAACCATGTAAAACACTTCTCCCGGATTGTCCGACACCGCGTCGTTTGACCAGGGCGTAAGCTTGTTTTCGCGGCTGTTTTCATGCCATGTGTAACCCGAGCCGGAATCCGAGGCGATAAATCCGAACCTGGGATTGGCGATCACGTTCACCCACGGGGCAGGCGTGTTTTGGCCTTTTTCAAGACGAATAACATATTCGCTTCCGTCAGGGCTAAATCCTCCCAATCCATTGAAGTATTGGAGGCGGGGCTGCTCCGCGGCAGGCAAGTCAAATTCTGCCGGTTTCCCTGTAAAAACCTTTAGAGGAGGCAGATTTTTACTCACCGGCATCGTCATCTGATCTTCTATACTCCCCGCGTCGCCAACCAGCACGATCCGCGCGGCCGAGCGAAGCAAATGAATATCTTCCACCTGCAAATTACTCGTATTCAGAACAAAGATATTCCCCGGCCGATCCAAAGCAAAATGGGTCTGCCGCAGCGATACAACGTCCAAAACCAGCGCGTGCAGCGGATTTTCATAGCTGAACGGCTCATCGCTCACGATGACCAAATCCACTTTCAGCCCCAACAGAAGCCAATACTCGTGCGCTCTCAGGACTTCAAACAGTATTTCCACTTGATCGGTCTTTTTCAGGATCACCAGAACAATCGGAATATCCCCGGAAATCCCATATTGCCAAAGCAAAGCTTGTCCCTTGCTGTTTTCCGGCATCAAGGCCCGGCTTGTCCTTCTTTTGGGGCTGATAAACAGGATATCGGAGAGCATATTCTGGTAGAGCTCAATTTCGGGTGCGCTCAAACCAAGGTATTTTGTTTCGACCCGGCTTCTTGCCAGCGCCAATTGAAATGCCCGCGCCACCGCGTCGGGGCTGGCGTATTTGTCGAGCAATAAAAGCAATGCTTCGTGGCTCTGAGAAGTGGCTGTCACAAAGGAAACCATCACCGTTTGCCCCGGATCGATCTGCACGCTGACCCGCAGGCTCATCACAGGATCCAGCACGGGTCCCGCCGTATTGGAAAGAGGCTTTCCGCGCTCCATCGCCACAGGGTTTTTTGCCGTGTTTCCCCTGCCCAGAAAATGCATCCTATCCGTTTCAAACTGCACATCTCCCATGGTATCGCCATTGAGCACAACGGCGTTGCCCATCCATATGCTTTCGTCGCCGGCCGACCTTGGCCGTCTATTGGCAATGATACACTTTTTGTCCGCCTCAAATCCTGTTTCGACGAAGAGGTTGCTGAAAGCCGGATGCGCAACATCGGCGGCCTGAGGCGCCAGAACCACTTCAAAATAGCTGGTGACCTCCAGAACACATGGCTTTTGGCCCAGGTTTTTGAGCGAAATTCTGCGAAACTCAGTGTTGTCCCCGGGCGCGATGATCACTTCGGTTTTTGTTTCTATTTGCCCGTCCATCCGTTTAAAGGTCGCTTTATCCGCTGTAAAAATGACCTCGTATTGATCCGGCAGGATATTGAAAGGGGAATAAGCGGCGGACCAGACCGCATTTGTGTCGACATTTCGCAGGTAAAAGAACATTCCGTATGGATCCAGCGCACTGTCCTCTCTCCATCGCGTTACATTCATCATTTTGTTGTTGCTGTACCCGGTTCCCCTGTCCGTGACCATGATGGAATAATTGCCGTTTGATAATATGTGCGCTTTCGGCAATACGGGGTCGGGAAGATAAAAGCTTCGGACCGGGCTGCTTTCATCAGAAATTTCCTGCTTCATTGGGATGACCTTCTCCTTGTTCTCCTTGATAAGCAAGAGGTTTGACGGAACCTTTTCCAAAAGCAAAAGCCGCGAAGCGTGTATTTCTGGATCGCGGTGAAAGCGTTCCTGCATGATGTTTTCATGCAAAAAATTGTTTAGGGAAAGCAGGCTCATACCCTGATGATGCGCCATATAGCTTTTTACAATAGCACGTTTTTGCTGGAACAGCAGCCTTTCCGGCGTGTAATCCGCCGATTCATAGAATCCGTAAGGGCCGTCCAGACCCTCCTCCCGTAGCCGGCTTATGTTTTGGACAGCTCCCTCGGGATCAACATGAAGCGCCAGAAAGGTGGAATAGGGCGACGTCACGGCATCCTCGATGAGTCCTCTTTTCAGTCCGAGCCAGGGCACGCCAATCGCCTTGTACTGGTAGTCATGATGGATATCCAGTGAATTGAATCCTGATTCCGACGTGCCCCACGGCATGTTCCTTTGCAGTCCATATTTTTTTTGGCTTTTTATGACAAAAGAATATGTCTCGTCAAGCAGTGTGTTTCTATAGTTTTTCATAATAAGCAGCGGCATCAGGTATTCAAACATGGTGCCTGTCCAGGAGATGAGGCCCTTATACCGGTCCACCGCCGATAAAGCCCGTCCCATTTTGAACCAGTGGGACTCCGGGACTTCACCTCTGGCGATACTGATATAGCTTGTCTGCCGTGCCTCGGAAGCGAGCAGGTCGTAATAGGAATTGCTGAGTTCATTTTCCTCCATATTGTACCCGATGGAGAAAAGCTGCTTTTTCTTTACATAGAAAGGTGCAAACACCATGGCTTTCGACAAGGCGTGAACCCGGAGGATGAGCACGCCGCACCTGTCCACAAACTGCCGCGTGGTCTGTATTGCCTTTGCCAGCGTTACCTCCAGCTCACATAGAAGGGAAAATCCAGGATGGCCGTCCGCTATCCCGGTTTCCTTCATCCTTTGGGTTATGCGGCCCACACAGCAAGCCGCGCTCGTATATACGGCCGGCATGTCAAAAAGAGTGTTGTTTTTTCTAAGCAGACCGAACAGTTCGTCAAGGTCGCCGGATAATTCTTCTGGAGTGTGTTCCCCGCAAAAATACTCCGGGATTTTCTCCAGTAAGTCAAGATGCGGCGTCAATTCCGCGATTTCCCTTTTAAAAAGCATGATCATCCTGTCAATCTTGGTCTTCCAGACCGCTGTCTTTATACTGCTGAATGCTTCGCCGTTTGAGAGCTTGTGTAATATTTGATTCCAAAGCATTAGATCCACAGGCCCTTCGGCGTAAAGCGCGCGGATGGCGGCAATTTTTTGATAATCCTCGGAATTCTCTTGTCCCGCACAGCATAGAGTGTCCATGATTCCGCTCAAAAATCGGGCGTCTGCGAGCGGGCTGTGAAGATAGCCTGTAAGCCCCTGCTCCAGGGTGATGAGGTAGCCGGCGAGGTTTCCGCTGTCAACTGTCGATATGTAGCCCGGCCGCAGCGTCTTCAGAGTGCGGGTATCATACCAATTGTATAAATGTCCGTTCCATTTTGCGAGTCCTTCCACGGTGGATATGGTTTTGTCGATTAAATCCACAAGCTCCCGGGTGCCGATATATCCAAAATCCCTCGCCGATAAGGTTGCCAGCAGCCCCAGCCCGATATTGGTCGGCGACGTTCTGTGAGCAAGCCCTCTGGGCGGGTCCTCCTGATAGTTGTCGGGAGTAAGGTAATTGGTTTTGGCACCAGTGAACTCCTCGAAATACCGCCAGGTTTTTCTGGCAATCTTTCCAAGCTGGGCGCGTTCTTCCGGCGAAATATTTGGCTTTTCTTCTTTCTGATCTTTACTGATAAAGTAAGCGACAAAGGGCGCGCTTGCCCAAAGAATTGAAAAGACCAGACCGATCGCAGCCGCTGACCGTTTAAAAACCATGGCAAGGACAAAGATAGCGAGAGCCGCCCAAAAAGTGGAGCTCATTTTTGCCACATAGCATCCAAGTGAATTTTTCTGTGCTTTCTCCACGTCTGTCGAGGTGACCCACTCAAGCAGATTCTTCCCGGTGATAAAAACGCGGGCCAATGTTACAAAGATGGCATTTATCATCAATACGGCCTGATACGGCAGAAAGATGAAGTTCAGCAGTCCCTGAAAAAAGGCTGCCCTTAGTCCTGTTATTTGCGGTAGATACCGCTTTATTTTTCTATTTTGAAACCATGGTGAGAACAAAAACTTTACCATGGCAATCATAAGCGGGAACTGTGACGAGATAAAAAAAATTCCAAGCCAGAGGCCTATACCACCGGGCAGGACGCTAAAGCTCAACGCCGCCAATATCATAAGGGACGACGCCACAAGGCTTTTTCTTAAGTTGTCGAATATCTTCCATTTTGATAATGGTGAGAGGGGGTTGGCGATTTTATTGTGACTATGATCGAATGTTCTTCTGAATAAAAGCGGCAGCAGCTGCCAGTCTCCCCTGACCCATCGGTGCAGCCGGGAAGAGAAGGAATTATATCTTGAGGGAAATGTGTCTATCAGTTTAAGGTCTGAAACCAGTGCGGTGCGGGCATAAGCGCCTTCCAGCAAATCATGGCTCAAAATGGAGTTTTCCGGGATGGCGTCTTTCAGCACAGCCTGAAATGCCTTTAAATCATAAATTCCCTTTCCGGTAAATATCCCTTCGCCAAACAAGTCCTGATAAACGTCGGAGATGGCGCCTGAGTAAGGGTCGATCCCGCCCGGATCGGTAAAAATCCTTGAGAAGAGCGTCTGATTGGAGCTTATGCTGTCTACGTCAACCCTTGGCTGCATAATACCGTAGCCTGCGGTAACAACGCCCCGCTTTTCGTCGACGACCGGCCTGTTCAGGGGATGGGCCATGGCTCCAATCATCTTTTTTGCCATACCCATTGGCAATATTGTATCGCTGTCAAGGGTAATAATATACTTTATATCTAAAAGGGACATCGCCTTGCAGGATAAATGCGTAAAGCTGGTATCGTCAGCGCCCATAAGGAGGTCGTTAAACTCTATCAGCGCGCCCCGTTTCCGTTCCCATCCAATCCATTTGCCGTTCTTCTCGTTGAATTGCCTCTTTCTGTGGCAGAAATGGAATTTATCCCCGCCCTGCGCCGCGTATTTCTGATTTAGTTCAGCTATTCCACGCATGGCGGCATCAATGATTGTATCATCATCGTCCATAACGGCTGAATCCGAATCCCTGAACGCACCGATCAGGGCAAAATATAGATTTTCCTCCCGGTTGGTAAGATAATGCTCCTCCAGATTTTTCACAAGTTCCTTTACTCTCGCTGTATCCGGGAGTAATGTCGGTACAACAACAACCGTGCGGAGTTCTTTCGGAATGCCCGTTTCAAGCTCCAGTCTCGGGAAAAAAGCTGGAGGAAGCGCCTTGCAAATGATCCAGTTCACAAGGTGCACGGCAATTTCCGAAGCGGGTATCAGCGAGGCGATCCCTGCCAGTATAGAGAAAAGCAGCATATTGCGAAAGGTTGAGTGGACAGCATGCCATATTGCAAGGACGATCAAAATCAGTGTAATCGAAATAATCGAGCCGAAATACAGCCTTCTGAGAAAATGATTATCTGTTCCGAGCTTGTTCACGAGGGGATGTTTTGCTTTTTCCTGCCTGTCTCCCAGAACCTTCATCCCGTCTCCAATCAAATAGTATCCCACATGCCATGTACGCCGGATCAGCATATCCGTGCTGTTTCCGTCATGGTTCTGATATGCCTGTTTTGCAAGTTCGAGCGCTTCCTTGGCGATGTGTATTTCAGAAACGCCATAGACCGAGGCCATCTCTTCGATCCTGCTTCTATAATGGCCGCGGGTGGCAATATCCATTTGCGGATATGTCCCATCCGGATCCTGTATCAGGATTTGCTCCACGAAGCTTGCGGATTCAAACAAATCCGCAAAATCCAGCGCTCCAAAATAGCGCAGGCTTGTGATACTGTTGCCCATGGAGACAGTGTTTACCGACTGGGCGTTATGCTCTTTCTGCGTGATATGCTCAACCGTTGCCCCAAATTTGCCAAGAGCGTTATCCATGGCCTGCAGCACTGCTACATAGCTGCGGCCTGATCTTTGCAGCCGATAGGATAAATGCTCAATGAACGAGGGATTGACGTCGTCCATCGTTTTCAGGCTGTCTTTTAGCAGCCTTGCGGTCTTTCCCGCGTCCTGATCCGCGTCCTTCATCCATTCGCCAAAAATCTCATCCGCTTTATGCCACTCCAGTTGCGTACTCCTAATATTTTCGCACAGAGGCCGGATGCTTTCAATGAGCGCAAGCCGCATTACCGTGGGAACCGCCCATATTTCCCTGTCAAAAAGGACATTGTTCGACTGGTACGCTTTCAGATAATCCGCAAGAGTTGTTTCGTCCATCCGCCCGTCGGTATGGGCCACAAGCTCCGCGACAATGGCGAATATCCGCGCATATCCCTTGAACGGCCCTGCCCGCAGTACAGGCAGCCGCTGATAGCTTTTTTTTGTTAATTCACGTCTCAGCACCTTTACCTGATCTTCTATAATATAGAAATTATCGAGCAGCCATTCCGCGGAAGAAGGGAGCGCGTGCTTTTTTTGTATGTCCTCACCCAGCTCCTTGTATACGGACAAGATAAAATCATAGCTATCATTCATTCTTGGGATCGGCCAGTTTATCAGGCTCTTTTTTCTGGAAACGGAATGCTCCAAAGCTATCTTTTTTGCATGGTCGTCAAGTTCTTCGCTTGTAAGAGAGGCATCGCGCACATTTAGTCTGCGGGTTTTGCTTAACATCATTAAAATAATCCAAAGCAGTAAAGCAATACAGGCGATGGTCAGCGCGCCTTGGATTATTGGCGTCAAATGTATGTACATCATAGACATTCCCTTCTCTGGTTCCGGGTAGACATCACCGGCGGTTATAGCTGGTTAACTTAAAAACGCTAAAGCGTTTTTAAGTCGCGGCGTACGCCGCACGCCGCCTGTAGGCGGCGTTAACCTTGCTGCATAGTCAGTCGCACACCATAAGGTGTGCCAGCGGGCGAAGCCTGCTGTTTCAAAACGCTTTAGCGTTTTGAAATTGACTGACTATATCGGAGCCCGCGTCCCGCCGCAACGTTCGGCCGGTTCTCCACCCCAGCGAAGTCCCGGAAAGCTTTCGCCTGTCGGTTCGAGCCTAGAGGAAATGATACTGTCCCCTTTACCATGATCCATTTTTCTTTTAGTATGCGTTAGTCCATGAAGCCCTGGCCTTTTACCGATCCGCTGCGGTCCGTTGCATAATCATGCTGTTCCTGATATTCAGGGCTACGCCCCTTTCTCGAATATGTGTGCTTTCGGTCCCGCCGCCTTTCGTCCATCCACCGGCGGATTGTCTTTACGGGAATGTCGTATTTCTGTGCAATGTCCCCAACATTTTGGCCGTTTTCTATCAACTCCAGCAACTCCAATTTGTACTGCGCATCGTATGGTTTGTTGTTCATTTTTTTATTGCCCCTTTCCACATTATCCAATGTTCTCTTGTCCGGCAATTCGGGGTTGGCCCTGTAAACTCAAAACATGTGGCAGCTCTGATTTTGTCGTCGCTCTGCTAATTGGCCACCAATTGGAGCTTTTAAGCCGTAAATCAGTATTTATGTAGGAGTTCCCGCCGACTTTGATACCCTCATCAACAGATACTCCCGGTCCTATCAGGGAAATTCCTTTTGAGCATATTTCATTGTCTATAAAAACATCCAGCCCGAAATCAGCGCCAATTTCCGTATTTTCGCCTATCCAAGCATTTGCCCCAATAATCGACTTATGTACCTTCGCGTTTTTACCGATAAAGGTACCCGGCATCACAACAGAATCAATTACTTCCGCGCCCTCGCATACGGTCACATAGTTGAACAGCACGGAATTGCTCACTTTTCCATGTACGTGGCATCCTTCGGCAACTATGTTTCTTTTCGCCTCCGCTTCAGCCGGCATACAGCACGGCGCACGATGCCGTGACCGCGAGAGTATTTCCCATTTTTCATCATACAGGTCTATCAGGGGATTGTCCCTGATCAGATCCATGTTGGATTCCCACAGGCTTTGGACCGTTCCCACGTCCCTCCAGTAGCCGTTAAACTCGTATGCGTACATTTTTTCGTTGGAGGAAAGCAAAACCGGTATGATATTTCTGCCGAAATCATGTGCCGACCGGCTGTTATCCCGGTCTTTTGTCAAGTACCTTTTTAAGCTGCTCCACTTGAATATGTAAATTCCCATAGACGCGAGATTACTTTTCGGTTTTTTCGGCTTTTCCGCAAATTCGGTGATCCTTCCATCCATGGAAGCGCTTATAATGCCGAACCGCGAGGCTTCCTCCAAAGGCACGGGAACGACGGAGATTGTTGCGTCGGCTCCCGTTTTCCTGTGAAAATCCAGCATCTTGGTATAGTCCATTTTATAAATGTGGTCGCCCGATAATATCAGAACATGTTCGGGATCAAATTTGTCTATAAATGAAATATTCTGATAAACGGCGTTGGCGGTTCCCGTATATACGCTTTTGTGCTGTGAGGATGGCAGCATAAATACACCGCCGTCCGGGTTGTTCAATTTCCATGCTTGTCCGTTATTGATGTAACTGTGTAATTCCGGCGCCCGGTACTGCGTTAACACCCCCAGTGTATCAATGCCGGAATGCGCGCAGTTGCTCAAAGTGAAATCAATAATCCTGTATTTGCCTCCAAAGTAAACAGCGGGTTTCGCAGTGTCATTGGTCAACGTCCCCAGTCTTTCGCCGTTTCCCCCGGCGAGTACCATTGCCACGCATTCTTTCTGTCTCATCTCGCATCCTCCTTCAAAATGTCGGACCTCTTTGGGGAGGTCACGGATGACCGGTATGTTCCGGATCAATCCTGATTGTTGTCCTGCCCCCCGTCTTTCGGACAGCGGGGCGTTTTCCGATATGCCACGGATAACAAAATCGTCATGAACCGGCCAGTCCACAACGTTTATGTTTCTAGCTTAATGCCTTTCCGTGCAGTGTCAAGCTGTGTAATCGCAAGAAAGGCATTTATCCTGCTCCTTTGCTCACTTCTGCGCCAATTCCAGCACTTCGCTCAATGAGAGCTCGATTTTATAGTTCCATCTTACAAAGATTCCATCGGTTGTCACCGTATTAAAATATTCCTTGTCGGACAACATGGAAAACCGTACCGTATGAAGCTTACTTGTAAAGTCGATCACTACGCTCTCGCCATTGTCAAACACAACTTCAAGAATGAAATCATCCTTCGGTATAACGCTTACAATTCTGTTCATAGTCCCACCTTTCACTATGGAATCGACAAAAAACACTGTATATTCATTATACAGTGCTTTTTTGGGCATTCCTATCACCCGGCGGGTGATAGGAATGGGTGAATTTGGTTATTATAGTAATATTATGTAGAAATATATTATTAAATGTTACATTTCAAGCCTTTGCTTCAACAATGTCCTTGAATTGACGCCAAGCTTTGCGAAAACACTCTTTAGCTGCGTTTTTACGGTGTTTTCAGAGATATATAGCCGTTTGCCGATTTCTTTGTTGGAAAGGCCCTGCGCCGCAAGACGCGCCACTTCGTTTTCCCTTTCGGTCAGCACTGCCTTGCCCTGCGTGAAATTTCCCTTGATTATATGCTCCGCGGCTTTATGATATTGCTTGTGGAGTTCCAGTATTTCGGCGATATCGTCCGTATACATGCTCTGTGCTTGCAGTTCTTCCAAAAGCGGCTTTATCATATCGCCGTTTTCCGCAAACGGCATATATACCCGATCCGGCATTGCAATGTCAAGCGCCCGGCCCAGCGCGGCGAGCGCATCGTCCGCCCTTGAAAGCTGCGCGCTGGCCGCCGCGATGTATATGTGCGTGTAAATCTGAGCCATCAGATTTGGGTAAACGCGGGCCATATGCAGAAATTCCTCCGCACGGCCAAGCAGCTTTAAATACTCTATGTTCGCTAATAAAACCTTGCCGTATACCATGTTCAGATAGGCAAGCGCCGGGAATAACAGCCGCGTGCTTTGAAATTCGCCGCTTTTTATCCAAGGCTCCACTTTTTCAGTCATATGCAGGCCGCAATAGACATACGCCTCGCAAACATCTATCGTGTGCAGGAACATGTGCCACTTCTTTTCGAAGATATTGTCACGCAGCTTTCGGAAGAGCGCAAGGATACCGGCGAAGTCTCCTTTCATAAATCTAAGCTTTATATCCAGGAAAATCGCGCAGAGCATGATGTCGGATGTTTCCTCCGCCGCCTGATATGCGACATGCATGGCAATTTCAGCGTTTTGGAAGTCGCCCATATAATAGAAGCGTTCGGCGCTCATGATCTCAGCAGCGCCTTTTCCGTGATTGCCGGTCATCTGATAGTAATAGGGCATTGCATCCCGCATAATATGCACTTCTTTCAGAAGCTCGCCGGATTTTCTGTAAAGCAGATACAATACCGACGGAGATCCGAACGTCCAACTTGACTGATTGTCAAGAACCAGTGATGGCTCCGTTAAAAGCTTATACGCCTCTTTATGGTATTCGGCCATTTTCTCAATATCATTGTATTCCATAAGGCTCACAAGAAGCTTGTATTCGCCAAGGAGCCTGTCTTTGTAGGAGGCGTCCCCGGTTTCAATATTTTGATAAATCGTCATAAACGTTTCACAGTTTTTTTTGAAAAGAGAGATTTCGTTGAATAAAAACATGCGGCGGGCATAAACAAGCACGGCGTATGGATGGTTTGTCTTGCATTCAAAGGGGCAGTCATCAAAATATTTTATGAGCTGATCCTTATGTTCGCTGTTTATGCTGTTCCCTCTGTCAAGCTCCAATGACGCAAGTAGCGCATCAAAATCCCCGGCAAGGTATGAATACCGCATGGACAAGAGATAGTTGCCGGTTTGCATGTACCACCCAACGGCTTTTTTATAAAGCTCCGCCTGAAAAGACTCCCCCATTGACTTCAGCTTATTTGAGAGGAAGTTCCTAAAAATGCCGTGGATACGATAGATTTTTTCAATGGGATCGTACATGACAAAAGCGTTCCTGCCGGTGACTTCGTTTGTTATTTTCTCTGTGTCGGCATCCGGCGTCATGTAAGCCGCCTGTTCCGGCGTAAAGGTGTTGTAAATCGACATCGACAAAAGGAATGACTTTATCTGATCCGGAAACGGGTTATAGACCGCCTGCTCGATCAGCTTATAAATATTGACCGATGTCAATAAGCTTCCGCCCTCCTTATAATTGAGCATGAGAAGGTATAGCGCGCTGATCCAGCCTGCTGTTAATTTGTATAGCTCGCCCGCTTCGCTTTTCGTTAAGCTTATTCCGCAATACTTATAATAATCAATAATCTCTTTCTGGGTAA
>Ga0153953_1000457_pt1 | contig 14540 bp, 13 predicted proteins | sample TSNJ037MetaG_FD_104718 | JGI IMG/M metagenome (GOLD analysis project Ga0153953, IMG submission 104718) | Attine ant fungus gardens microbial communities from New Jersey, USA - TSNJ037 MetaG | ecosystem: Host-associated > Fungi > Mycelium > Unclassified | place: USA: New Jersey, Wharton State...
AATCAGCCTTGCCTGGCAGTTTGCCAAGGGCGTGGCTGCTCCCATCATTGGTGCAACCAAGGCGGAGTATTTTGATGATGCTGTGGGGGCTCTGGATGTGAAGTTGACTGCGGATGATGTTGCATATCTGGAAGAGGTATATGTTCCTCATGAAATTGTTGGTGCGCTTTAAAGATTTCACGAAGTAGTCTGTACTTCTTGTTTATTTGAGAACAGAATGTGTTTCTTTGCTAACTTCTTTTCTTGTATTTCTATACAATATAGCCTATAATATGCTTATCAGAAGTTGCTTTTTAACTTCTGATAAAAAGCGGATGCTTTTCCGCCGCAAATCTGATTATGAGAACATGCTTTTTGTTCTCATAATAATAATACGGTAATTATCAAGCAAAGAGCTTTGGCAATGAGGGAAAATTATGATGTATCCGTTTATGACATTGAACGATAATACAGAAATCGTTCATACAAAGACTATGATAATAGATGAAAAGGAGTCAGTTAAAGTTTATATAGAAAAACCGGTCGAGGGTGGGTTCCATTCAGCGGAATGCTATCTTCCACAGTATGAGTGGAAGAATATAGAAGGGTTTTCAAAAGAAGAAGTAAAGAGATATCAAGATATTTTGGAATCGACAGCACATATCATTATATTCTAAGATTCCGCCCGAAGCATTGAATGATATTCAAGATATCCTGGAGGCAGGAAGCGGAGATATTATTGAACGATGGGTTTCCTTTTTTGGAAGCATTCAATTTTATTGTTAAAAACACTCCTTGCATGGCAATACGGCAATATAAAAGAAACATTCAACAGAAGGTCTGCGATTGCGGGTCTTCTGTTTTTCTGTTATAAGATGTGGTATTGCCGCTTCTATCATATCCTCATGCTACAACATTTGGGTGCTTGGGATCTGCCCTTCGAATCACCCCTGAAAAAGTTGATTATGCAAGCGGCATAACCCTTTCCCTATTATACATCATTTTTAGGCATAGCAACAGTTATGTCTTTTTCTCGTATCTATTTTTCCTTATTGTTTTTGTTTCAAGGGGGTTATTGCATAATCACAAAATGGTGGTAACAGCTCCTAGCCATTCGAAGCATTGAAATAACAAGGGGAAACTCCAACTCCTCTTTTATTTGGCTAACCTAAAAACATATTTGCCTCCTATTTTGTCTCACCTTTGATTCTTCCCTTAAAAAAATCATCCCAACTTTATATTACATTTTTTCGATACAACGAATATCTGCTGGAATTCTGGAGAATCATAAAGTCGTGATAAGTGATGTGGGAGGTCTGGATAATGATTCAGTCCTTTTTTCTATCCGATTCGTGGTGCACCGATATAAAGCATCTTCCTATGTTTCGCGCAGTCCGGCATAGGAGGAGCGAGAGATAAACTCCTTCAACTCCGAAATAAACAGCTGAGATGCCTTGGACAGATATTTGGATTTTTTGTAAGCAATTGCAAGGGTACAGCTGAGAACAGGTTCATTTACGGTGAACAAAACCACGTCATCTTTGGGAAAGGCTTTGCTGTGGGTCCCCAACTCGGGGACAAAGGAAAAGCCCATATTAGCTGCTGCCATATTAACGGCTGTTGAAACATTTAACGTTCTTAATATGCAGTTTAGTTCCAGGTTGTTGCGCCCAAGCATCTCATTTACAAATTGGGTAATATGCTGCCCAGGTTGAGTCAGGATAAAAGGTTCTGATTTAAACCGGCAGATATCCGTGTGGAAAAATTCGCAGTCCATGTCACCTGCTTCTGCCAGAAGCTCCTGCACAAGTACATTCCTTTTGCTCCCCACCAGGAAGATATGCTCCTCCGCAATGGGCTCAAAGGAGATGCCCCCATAATTGAAGGGAAGATTCATAATACAAAAATCCAGATCGTCTTCCAATATGGAGTTCTCGAGAAAGGTGGCAGAGCCTTCTTTCAGATTGATTTGAATCAAAGGATGTTTTTGTAAGAAGAGGGGAAGAAATTCCGGCAGCAGTACGTTGGCACGCCACAAAGCCATTCCGATGGTAATGCAATCCCGCCCCATATTATTGATTTCGTTTATCTTTGTTTGAAGCGCAAATTCCTGAAGCCGGATATGCTGGACATAGTCATAAAAGTGTTCACCGATACAGGTGAGTCTAAGTGGAGAATGCTGTCGGTCAATCAGAGTGCCTCCCACGGTCTGTTCCAGGCGCTGCAGGTATTTTATAAGGGAGGGGCTGGGAGATGTAAAGCTTTTCGGCAGCACGTGAAATGCTTTTGCATTCCACTATCTTTAAAAAGTAATCATAGTTATCAGATAGCATAGCAGTTTAATTCCTCTCTCTGGTATTCCATCCATGGAATGGTGATGATAGTATAACTGATATTGGACAATGTGTAAAGTGGATGCTATGATGAAAAAGAAGAAGATGTATAAAATATATAAAAAACAATCATAAAAGGAGGAAAAAAATGTGAAAAAAACATTAATTATCCTGACGGCCACCATGTTGCTCATGGTCATTTTTACTTCGGCTTGTGGAGGGACGGCTACTGCTCCCACAGAGGGAAAAGGCAGTCAGGCGGCGGCTGAAAAGACTGAAAAAGAGGAAAAAACACAGGTGGCAGGAGGGGGGACGGCTATCAATACAGGGTCCATAAAGCCTGGAGTAGACACAATAATCATACAGATGGGGCATTGTAATCCCGGTACCGATGTGGATCACTATACCTTTTACTGCAGGGCACTCAGTGATTATTTAATGACGTATTCCGATGGCAAATATGCAATAGAGGTTATGAGCGACAGCCAGCTGGGGGCAGAGAGAGACCTCTTTGAGGGGCTGACCATGGGAACCATTGATGCGGCACTGGTAACTAATATGGTGGTTTCGGCGTCTATACCTGAAATGAATATTTTTGAACTGCCTTTTGTGTATGATACGGAAGAGCAGGCCTATTCTCTGCTAAGCAATGAGGAATTCACAGCCCCTTTGCGAGAGAAGCTATATGATGAATGGAATATCTATTGCCCTGTTTTTGTCGAAGGTGGGTTTCGCAAGACGGTGTCCACAAAAGAGTTTCCGGATTTGAGTAGTATATCGGGTCTCAAATTGCGGGTTCCTGAGTCCAAGCTGTTTTTAAATACTTTCAGCGCTTTGGGAGCAAACCCCACAACCATGTCACTGACAGAGGCTGTTACGGCGCTTCAGCAGAGGGTCGTAGATGGGATGGAGATCGTGATTCCCTCCATCAATTCTATTGGTTTGTATGAAATGGCAGACTATGTCATCGCAACAGATCACATGTATACCGGCTGTGAAGTGTGTTTCTCCCGCGATTTCTGGGATGGTCTGACGGAAGAGGAGCAGGCGTGGTTTGAGAAGGCGGCCAAGAATGCGGCAGTGGATGAGGTTGCTTTTGTCCGGGAAAAGAATGAAGAGAATATTGCAAGGTTTAAGGATGCAGGATGTAATTACATTACGTCGGATAAGGTGGACAGGGAAGCGATGAGAGATGCGGTGCAGCCTGTTTTGTCGGAATACCGTGACTTGATTGGTGGAGAACTTTATGATGAGGCGATGAGCCTGATTAATTAGCGTTTGGAGGGGAAGATATGCAGCAGCAAATCCGAAAAATTGTTCAAGGGATGAATCGGGTACTGGAAGGAATATGCGTTGTTTTGCTGGCATGTATTGTTGTTGCCGCCGTATTGCAGGTGTTTACCCGTAAGGTCATGGGAAATTCCATGGTTGGTACGGAGGAATTTGCGCGCTACTGTTTTATTTGGATGAGTTGTATGGGTGCAAGTCTTTGTCTTACCAATGGGTCTCATGCATCTGTCAGTATTGTTAAGGACCGGCTGAAGGGAAAAGGCCGGCACTGGCATGGAATCTTCTGTCACCTCATTGTGATGATTGTATGCTATGTGATGATACGATACGGCTGGGAGCTGCTTGGAATCGTTTCCCGCCAAAGCAGTCCGACCATAGGAATTCCTATGAATTACGTATATGGGGCCCTTCCCATCTCCTGTGTTTGCATGATGATCAGCGCTCTTGCCCGGATCATTGAGGAAATAGCATCTATAAGGGATAAGGGGGTAATAGAATGAGTGCTGGTATGTCTGCATTGTTATTGTTTGGTGTAATGCTCTTTTTGCTGATCATGGGAGTACCTATTGCATATTCCATCAGCATTTCAGGCATTGTTTATCTTGTGGTCACGGGGATGAAGAGTCTGATTTTGATTCCCCAACGCACCATTATCCAGATGGACAGTTTTGTTTTGCTGGCGATTCCGTTGTTCACTTTTATGGGGTATCTGATGGAGCAAGGGGGGCTGTCCCAGCGCCTGGTTGACTGGGTGAAACAGGCCTTCGGATGGATTCCCGGCAGCATGGGAACGGTTACTATTGTCTGTTGTACTTTTTTTGCAGCATTGACAGGGTCAGGACCGGCTACCGTGGCGGCTATTGGTTCCCTGATGATTCCCACCATGCTTGAGAGTGGTTATGACAGGAAGGAATGTGCCGGCATTGTAGCCGCCGGCGGGGCTCTGGGGCCGATTATTCCACCTTCAGTTGCTATGATTGTTTATGGTACGGCCATGAATACATCGGTTCCCGCTATGTTCAGTGCAGCAATTATACCTGGGTTGTTTATCGCTATGCTTTTAATTCTAACCAACATATTTTCTTGTGCAAAAAAGGGGATCAAGAGCAAGTATAAAAGGGTTGCCTTCAGGGAGTTTCTAAAAATTACTGCCAGAGCGGTTTTTGTATTATTGCTGCCACTTATCATACTTGGGGGGATTTATGGGGGTATCTTTACGGCCACGGAAGCTGCAGCAGTGGGAACGGCATATGCATTGATTCTTTCCATTGCTTACAAACAGCTGACGCTTAAGAAGCTGGTGGAGGCGGCAAGAAAAACAGTCTATACCTCATCTATGGTAATGTTTATTATTGGAGTTTCCGGCATTTTTGCGTGGCTTTTGGCAGCCACCCGTGTTCCGGCCACACTGGTTTCTGCCATCACCCCTGTTCTGGGCAATAAATATATATACATGTTTGCCCTGATGATGATCTTGTTTGTGGTAGGATGCCTGATGGACACCATCCCTGCGATTTTAATATTAGGACCGATTCTGGTTCCTATAGGGATCGCCATGGGCTGGAGTACTATTCATATAAGTGTCTGTTTTTGCATCAATCTGATTGTGGGATTCATTACTCCTCCTTTTGGTATCAACCTGTTTACGGTGACTGCTGTTGCTGAGGTGACCTTTGCAGACGCTGTCAAAGGAGTAATGCCATATTTGATTGCAGCAGCCGTGGGGGTGATGATAATAGCCTTTGTGCCTGCATTTACGGAGTGGCTGCCACAAATGGCAGGCATGAAAGTCTGGTAAGAGAGGAAAGCTATGGATGATATTTTAAAAGGAGCCTTTGATTTACATATACATTGCAGTCCGGACATCGTGTCCCGTTCTGTGGACGATTTAGATATGGCGGAAGATGCGGTGAAGAACGGAATGAGTGGCTTTGTAATTAAAAACCATTATGCGCCTACAGCAGGACGGGCCGCCCTTGTGAGGAAGCTGTATCCGGGGCTGAATGCAGTGGGAAGTGTTACATTGGATAGCGCTGTGGGTGGAATTAACCCCATGGCAGTGGAGACCATGGCTCGGATGGGCGGGAAGGTGGTATGGTTTCCTACATTTGATTCTTATCTGCAGTTGGATTATGCCATGGAGCACACCCCCCAGTTTATCGAAATGCAAATGAAGCTTACCCGGGCCGGTATGCACCATCCTGCCATTCGGGTACTGGATGAGGATGGCCGTGTCCGGAAGGAGGTGCGCCTGGTGCTGGATGTCATAGCCGACTACGATCTGCTGCTGGCAACAGGGCATATCTCCCATGAGGAGGCATATGAGCTTATGAAAGCGGCCAGGGAGCAGCATGTGAGGCGTATGCTGCTCTCCCATGTGGACTGTCTGTCTACCCGTTACACGGTGGAGGAACAAAAGGTTTTTTTAGATCTGGGTGCTGTGATAGAGCACAGCTTCCTTTATACCGCAGAGAAGGCAGTTCATTGGGACGTGATTTGCAATGAGATACGGTGTGCAGGAACCGACAGGGTGGTGTTTTCTACGGATTTCGGGCAGAGCAGATGGGATTCTCCGGCAGAGGGAATGCGTTGCTGTATACAAAAGCTGCTGGAAAGTGGTTTCAGTGAAGGTGAGGTCCGTGCTATGACTGCCAAGACCCCGCGTGCTTTGATTGAATAGGTGAAAAAAGGAGGAAATAAAGATGAATGAGTTTGACCATAAATACAGAGGGCGTTTTGAATTGTTATCCACAACCAATGTGTCCGATGCCATGGATGCACTGGGTATTAAAGGGGCTACCTATGGTGTCCGCCCCATGTCTGAGAGATGGGGAAAGGTTGTGGGACGTGCCGTGACTGTTAAGATGACGGCAGCCGGAGAAACCAAAAGCAAACACCATCTGGGAATGAAGGCGATATCTATGGCAGACCAGGGAGATGTGATTATTATAGACAACGGAGGGCGCATCGACACCTCTTGCTGGGGAGGAATTCTTGCCAACAGCGCCAAGGTAAAAGGGGTGAGCGCCGTGGTTATCGATGGTGCATGCAGGGATCTGGATGACTGCATTGATGTGAATTTTCCTGTTTACGCCCGCGGTACTGTGGTTGCCACTGCCCGCGGACGCATTATGGAGCACAGCACCAACGAAATGATCCAGTTTGCAGGTGTGCAGGTTCGCCCTGGAGATGTGGTTATAGGGGATCGAAGCGGTGTTGTGGTGGTTCCTCATGAGAGGATAGATGCAGTCCTAATAAAAGCTGAAGAGCTTTATCAAAAGGAAGAAAGCATGATTCGGGAAATCTTGTCCGGCAGTGACCTGCTGGAGGTGGACAATAAGTTTGATTATGAAAAAATGTTAAGGAAAGAGGAGTAGAGGGATGGAAGATAAAAAAAGAATATCTGCGGAGATTATCAATCAATATACTGGTCTGGACACTCCTTCGATTACCGACGCCATGGACAGACTTGGACTGACAGGAGGGCTTTTGGGAATTGGCTCAGTAGTCAGAGGGACAAAGTTATGCGGACAGGCGTTTACCGTCCACTATACATCCTGCGGACAGGTGCATGGCACAGTAGGAGATTTCCTGGATGATGTGGAACCCGGAGAAGTGGTGGTCATCGACAATGGGGGAAGGCTGCACTGCACTGTATGGGGAGATATTATGTCTTTTTATGCATCCACCAAAGGCATTGCAGGTACGGTGATCGATGGTGTCTGCCGTGACGTGCCTACAATTGAGCAGCTGAAATATTCTATCTTCACCAAGGGCACCCATATGGTGACGGGAAAAGACAGGGTATATGTTGATGGTGTCAATGTACCTGTGTCTGTCTCCAATGTGCAGGTTTTGCCTGGAGATTTGATGGTTGCAGATGATTCTGGGGCGGTGGTTGTGCCCCGCAGTCATGTGGAGGCAGTGCTGAAGGTGGCTCTGGAGATTGCCCAAAAGGAGGAGTTCATCCGGGAAGAGATACGAAAGGGAGGATCTTTAAAAGAGGCCAGAGAGCGTTCAGGTTACCATCACCTGCAGTCACGGGAGGCCGGAATCAACAAGGAAGGTGAAGAGAGGGACTAAAAATGGGAATTGTGGCACTTTATCTGGATAAATTAAATGCGCATATGGAGAATATGCTGCTGGAACGCTGCAGTGATGAAATCGATGTGAGGTTTTTGCAGCCGACAACGGGAAAAAAGGGCGAGCTTGAGGATGCCGATATATTTATAGTCACAACCTTTCAGGTTACCAAAGAAATTATTGATCAGGCTCCCAGGCTTCGATTGATCCAGCGGACAGGGATCGGTGTGGATATGGTAGATGTGGAATATGCCAGGCAGCGGGGGATTCCGGTATCTGTGTGCAGGGGCTTTAATACCACATCAGTGGCGGAGCTGGCAGTTTTAAATATGCTGGCTTTGTATCGGAAGATTGTTACCATGGATGTGCTTACAAAAAAGGGAGAATGGCATACCTGGACCTTCCGCCACGAGAGCTATGAAATGGTGGGAAAAACCATAGGTGTGTTAGGTGTGGGAAATATCGGCCGAAAGGTAATAGAGCTTGTGGAAGCCTTTCATGTTAATGTCATTTACTATGATGTCAATAGGCTTTCCGCAGAGGAAGAGAACAGACTGGGTATTACCTATAAAAGTCTGGCTGAGGTGATTTGCCAGGGGGATATTATCACACTCCATCTTCCCCTGCTTCCCCAGACAAAAGGAATAATTGGAAGAGATCAGCTGAAGGCCATGAAAAAGACCTCTATTCTGGTAGATACATCCCGTGATCTGCTGATTGACCTGGATGCCTTGGTAGATGCTTTGAATGAGGGTGAAATTTCTGGGGCGGCTATCGATATCTTTGATCCAATAACTGCGGCCAGTCCGCTGTTTCGGGCAAGGGAATGCAACCTGATACTGACTCCCCATATCGGTGCCGCAACCTTTGATAACTATGACCGGGTATACCGCCTGTGTGCATCTAATGCCATCCGGATATTGCACGGACAGAAACCTGAGATGACTTTATCGTGAGAAGGAGGTTTGTATCGGTATTGTGGAAGAGGGGAGATATCAGCGCCCCTGGGTAGAGGGAATTCTTGAGAATCTGGGCTGTGAAATGATATAGGCTGGGAGAAAGGAGGGGTTACATGACTGTAAAAGAGGGTGCAAAACAAGCCGGATACCAATGGGGGCATATGACCATAGGAGAGTGTATCCGGCTGGCAGATCAACTAAAAATGTCTGTGGGAGATGTCATTTTGGAGGAAGTTTCTGTATATTCGGAAAAGACCAGAGATAAGATTATACAGAATATGGAGGAAGCCTTCCGACATAATTTAAAAGCAGCTCAAATTGGACTTGAGTCGGGGTGCAGTTCATTGCTGGGGGCGGTAGGGCAGGATCTCAACGGGCCTGATCCAAAAGCCAGTATTGTAGAGGATGAATTTGTCAACCGGATCGTTGCTATTACACTGGCTGCTCAGGTAGGAAATCATACTATTGGCCTGCGGCCCTGTGCGGGGACAGGAGACTCCTGCCCCTATACCGGATTTGTTGGGGCAGTAAAGGAGTTTTATCCCGAAGACCGGGATCTATTAGCCAGAATTATGGCGGTAATCTTAAAAATCGGAGGAATGTACCGCATTGGAAAATGCACCACGGGATGTAATATGGAAGGAATGGGGGCAGGGGCCAGCGCCGGTGCGGCTGCATTTGTGGAGTTGGCGGGAGGAACTCCGGAGCAGATGGAAAATGCCATGGTGCTGGCCATTTCCCCTACCATCGGTGTTCCCTGCACGCCAAGAGTACTGGTTCCGGGACTGTGTGCAACTCATATTGGCGGAGGGGTTCTCATTGCGAGGTTGGCCAGTCAGCTGGCGATGCACACGTCCATTCCATCTGCTGTTCCCGTGGATGTGATGATTGCCATGGCGGCAAAATGTCATCTGGCTTCCGCAGAACACATTGTGCCAATCACCATTCAATATATGGAGCCCTTCTTTAAAAGAGATCACAAAGTGGAAGAATATGTCTCCCGGGAGGTAAGGGAGGATGAGCACAGGCGCAAAGAAGAGACCATCAAGCTGGCCCGAGAAGAAAGCAGAGACCTGGCGGAAAGGGCCAACTTAATTATATCGCCTTTTGGGGATGCTGTGGTGGGAGGGAGCAGTGAAGGCGTGGGTTCCCCCACGAACTGCGGACGGCTGGCTCATTTCCTGGCGAGGGGAGAAATTAAAAAAGTCCGCATTGAGATGTGTTCCGAATTGTTTGCCCGCCGTACCATCAACGTTCCCGGTGTCTTGATGGCGGCAGTAAAAGGCTGCAGCACCAGCGATGCCAAAGCCTATCAAACGATTATGGAAGAAGTGAAAGAGCAGGGGATAGAGGTTGAAATTGTGGAGGTGGATGAGCCTCATGCTCAGAGAGTCCATATTGAGGCTTCGGAGTCTGACTCATTTGTGAACACTCTCAACCGTGCGGGAGCCAGGCTGGTTCTTGTGGATGCTTTTCCAAGCAGAGAGGAAGCGCTGATGCTTGCTGAAAAATTAAATATTGTTGTAATTGAAAGCTAATATACTGTTTATATACCAAAATTGGAGGAATAATTTGTGCCAAGGAATGCTGTTTCAATTAATCTTACAGAGGATGAAAATCAGTACCTGAAATCCATCGTTCATAAAGGAACTGTTGAAGCAAGGGTTTACAGAAAGGCTAAAATACTCTTGCTGAAATCTTAAGGGATGCCAAATTTATTTGAATTGGTCTATGCTCTTCTTGTATTATTCGTGTTTAAGATGTATAATGTTACTAGCAATAAGCCAGTAGATAGAGCACACCGATAGATATAATTATTACGCAAGGAAAGGGAGGTGTGTTTCATGAGCAAGCATTTGAATGAGATTATTGTACGGCTTGGATATGCTGATTCTCCATGTTTGAAATACAAAAGCAGAAATTACGATTCTCTGACCTTGACTGCACATATAAGCAAGGTCTTGAATGCGTTGTCTCCTTTTGCCGCATATATGGTGGACAATGAACCTTTCGTTCTTTTCTTTGATGAAGCGTCAAATTATGATGAGCAAAAAGTCATAAGCCAGAAAATCTGGAATGCACAGATTCCGGTAGCAATATTCTGTGGCAAATCGACTGTTAAAATATTCAACGGCTGCACTCTTGATCAAAAAACTCAACTCCTAACTGAAACGGAGACTGTTTCATTTCATGCAGTTGATGAGATTGATGAAAATTCACCATTTTCATTTTGGGAAATTACAGACCATAGTTTTTGGGAGAAGTATGCTCAGAAGTTTAGCGGCAAAAAACTTAATGATGCGTTATTGGAAAATCTCACTTATCTGACAGACAAATTGAAAAACGAACACAAAATACCATTTGCAACTAAACTTGTGCTTCGCTTGATATTCATTCGTTATTTAGTTGACCGTGGTGTAGACTTAGATTACCATGGTTTTTCTTCCGATGCTGCGATTTCCCGTTCAGCCTTGCTGGCAATGCTGAACGACAGAACTGCTTTGTACAAACTTTTCGCTCATCTAAAAAATAAATTTAACGGCAATCTCTTTGAGTTGAACGGCGAAACCCCTAACAGTCTGACAGAAGCGGCACTTGGGGAAATAAGAGACTTCCTGTCTGCTGATATTTCCACACGTTCAGGACAGCTTTCTCTTTTCGCCTTGTATGATTTCAATATAATCCCGGTCGAACTAATTAGCAATATTTACGAAATTCTCCTTGGGAAAGAAGCACGGGACAAGGATAATGCTTTCTACACGCCCAAATATTTGGTAGACTATATTCTTGATATGACGATAGATGAACATATTGAAAAAAATGAAACTTGTAAGATTCTTGACCCATCGTGCGGTTCAGGGGTGTTCTTGGTAGATAGTTATCGGCGCATGATTGAGAGCAAACTAAACGGCGAGTTGTATACCGAAAACGATGCTTTTTTATGCGATACGTTGAAAAACAATATTTTTGGTATTGACCTTAATCCGAGTGCCATTGATGTGGCGATATTCTCGCTTTACCTGGCTGTGCTGGATTATAAGAACCCCAAAACGCTAAAACAGTTCCCTTTGCCTAATTTGAGAGGGAGCAATCTGTTGGTGTGCGATTTTTTCGATGAAGATGGCTTGAAAGCTTTACAAACAGTGCCTTTTGACTTTATAATAGGCAACCCTCCCTGGGGAAGCAAACCGGGCAAACATATGGACTATTGCCGCGAGCATGGATATATGCAGTATATGCAAAATAACGACACCTGCCGCGCCTTTATACTGCGCTCGAAAGATTTTTGCCTAAATAATAAAAATGCGAAGTGTTGTTTTGTATTAAAATCCAAAATGCTCTATATGCAAAAACAACCATCGCGGAAATTTCGTGAGTTCTTATTAGTAAATACAAAAATCGATCGCATAATTGAGTTATCATCTGTAAGGAAACTTGTTTTCAAAAATGCAGATGCCCCGGCTGTTGTTTTGTCGTACAGTTTTTCCGATGGGAATAAGGCAGATAATCGTTTCGAGTATATTTCAATGAAAAAGAATGAGTTCTTTCGTTTGTTCAATATTATTGTTGTAGAAAAGAGTGACGTTAAAAGTGTACAACAGAGATTGCTGATAGAAAACGATTGGGCATGGAAAACATTGGTATATGGGTTGACCGGTGATATTGATACTATACGCAGGTTAAAATCAACCACTATAACATTAGGAGAAAGTATTGAAAGTCAACAGCCGTCCATTATAAAAGGTACAGGTGTGCAATATAATGATGGGGATTTAAAAGATGCATCACATCTCTTAACACGGCCACTCCTGAACTCTGAAACAGCAATAAATCATTTTTTGCTATTTGAAAAAAATACGTCACCTTTTGCAAAAGCAAAAATACACAGACCGCGCAATGAAGCCTTGTTTCATGCACCATATTGTCTTGTCATGCAGGGACCTGATATGACGGATTATACAATGGAGGCGGTATACTCTGAAACTGATTTTGTGTTTCACGAGGTTGTCTATGCTATTAAGGGATCATTAAGCCAGAAGACATTTTTGCTGAATACTGTTGGATTATTAAACTCAAAGATATATGCTTACTTCAATCTAATGCTCGGTTCGTTTATAGGGATTGAAAGAGAAAAGCGACAAGTAGGAGAGGTGTTGTCTTTCCCGTTTGTGTTTAATGAAGACATCGCAAGGCAAGTTGAACATATACAGGCAATTATGAAGCAAGATGGTGACTTTGTCGTTAGCACAGATGCTTCTAATGAAATTGATGCGCTTAATCGGACAATTCTCGAAGCTTTTGGATTGTCTGACAATGAGTTTATTGATTATGCTCTCCGCATACAAATTCCGCAACTAACTGGGAAAAACGATAGTGATGCCAAGCGGAAAGCGACGATACAGGACTATGAGATATATGGGAAGTCTTTCCACAATTACCTGTCCGAAATATTTGCGGGTATGGAAAAGCATATACAGATAAATGTCTACCCCGCCATTACAAAACATTACAGTGCCATTGAGGTGGTGATTCTTGATGAAAAACCCGTTGAGTGGTTGTCAGTCGTAGATGCCAATGCCGTTGAGCAAAAGAAAATGTTCGCAAATTTATCTGCGCATAAAACGAATGAGTTGTTTTACACAGTCAAAGATGTGCTGTATTTTGAAGAGTGCTCTTTCTATATTATCAAACCAAACTATTATAAGAACTGGCATCCTGCGATAGCTCAACTTGATTTAATGGAAGCGACAGACCAAATCCTTTCCAGAAAGACTGGAGGGGAAGCATAATGGGAGGTTTTAAAAGTGAGATCATAAATGATGCGTTTGAAGCTGGCATCATAAACATTATAATTACTCATTTGACCAAATGCAGCAAGCAAATGAAGGAAGATTGTATTGCCGCCAATAACCTGTTGAAAAATGATGAAGATGCCATTACCAACAGATTGACTGCCATGTACTTAAATGCAGGACCGGGTATTCTTCGATATCTACCCCAATCTCTGGAACACTACGATGGCGAGACCGACCGTTATATGGGAAGGACGGACATCAAAGTTATTTCTGGTGACAACTTTCGAGATGAAAAAGCCTATCATATTGTCGAATGCAAACGTATTAATGGCACAAATACACTAAATCAAAAATATATAACTGAAGGTGTGGCACGGTTTTTCAATCCTATACCAAAGCCAAAGTATTCGTCTTACTATAAGCGGAATATTATGTTTGGTTATGTCGTAAAAGCTATCGACGTTTCTGATAATGCAGACAAAATTGATAAACTTCAGTATTCTTTATTGCAAGAAGTAACAACATCAAAGTTTGTGTTGAAGCAAAATGACGAGTCACAGTATTGTGTATATACATGTGAATATTTTTCGGCATATGTAGGGAAAATTGAACTGAGTCACTTGTTCTTTAATCTTACCGATGCAATATGTGAAGGATAATAACTGCAACAGAGACCTGCTATCACTCACCCTTGGGACAAGCTCTTTTGCTAGTATGATGATGTAAACGTGGGAGAATTCCCAGCAATTTTGTAAATGAGAGGTTGCCATTTATGGCAGCGTCTATTTTACCGGATCGGTATTTTGCCGGACAACAGAAGGCTCGTGATTGCGGGTCTTCTGTTTTTCTGTTATACTAGGGTTTGAAAGTGTAGGGCTATAAATAAACAGTATCTGTTAGATTAAAAACAGGATGTAAAGACTATGATAACAGTTTTAATGGCAACCTATCAGGGGGCTGCATATATTCGGCAACAACTGGATTCTATCCTGGCACAGACAGCCCCGGATATCCGAATCCTGATTGCGGATGATCACTCGACAGATGGGACAGAACAGATTATAAAAGAATATGAAGCACAATATTCCAGGCAAATCACC
>Ga0153953_1000458_pt1 | contig 14532 bp, 10 predicted proteins | sample TSNJ037MetaG_FD_104718 | JGI IMG/M metagenome (GOLD analysis project Ga0153953, IMG submission 104718) | Attine ant fungus gardens microbial communities from New Jersey, USA - TSNJ037 MetaG | ecosystem: Host-associated > Fungi > Mycelium > Unclassified | place: USA: New Jersey, Wharton State...
AAAACGAGTTGTAGTCACAAACACGGGGTGTGATACATGACAAATGACCCTGTTCCCATAGTCTTTCAAAGTAGTATCAATTTCTTGAAAAATTAACTCAAAAAACAAATGAGTGATAGTTTTATAGGGCTTGTAACTCTTTGAATATTGATCATAATCACATGATTATGAGAGATAAAATGAAGCTATATTGCTGAACCATGTGTGCTGATTTGCTTAGGTTTTATCAATATTAGTGAGTTGTTACAATCCAATTTTCTCAAGACAGGTAAGTACTTGGGCAGTCTTTTGAGCAACTGTAGCAGTATATGCCACCAATAACTGAGTTTACAATTGCAACAGAGATCACTGGTGTGACCATTGCCCTTATACTAATCATGTTAGAATTAATACACTGATTTTCTGTCAACCTATCCCGATGTTGTTGTTACATCAATTAGCATACTACAACCTCCTTTCAAGACATATAAGCATGCTCCTCCAGCGGGGCAATTCCACCAATGAGTAATTTGCTTGTAGTAAAACTAAACAGTTACGTATGAGAACTAGTTTCGGATGGTCAAAGGTCTTGTATCATTTTATGCGCTACGTGCCTGCCACCATGATTTGCCATACGAAACGAGAATTTCATCGCCTTTCCGGATCCCCTCAGAAGAGCTCCAGATACTCACCCTAAGTTCACCGGTATCCATCCTATTGTCCCGGAAGAGAGCATTGGGCCTCTTTGAGATTCCTCGGTAGTCGTTGATAAATCTCGCCTCATTACCAGATTTGTGAGCATCAATCCCCAAGCTTGAACCGTCAGGGAAGCGGTGCAGACAGAGATCGTAGTCGGACGTAGAGCGATTATCACAATGTATTTCACCTGAATGGATAGCTCCGTCAGGGCGTCTATCTCCTTGGCCAGGGTTCAGCCTACCAATGTAATCAAGGATACGTGTATTTGGTTTGATATGAGAGGCTGCAAACAATCCGCGCTGGCCATTTGCAGGGTGAGCTGGATTGACAATATGTCGAATTGTAACGCAGATTGGATAAGAAATCGAAAGCTGGCCAGCGATCGAGGGGTTACCCTCCACAAAGTCACGAAGAGATGGTGTTATAGATTCATTAAACTGGCAAGATTGAAGGTAATGGACATCGTTGGGCCAGCGCGCTGGTAATTTTATCTGACGAGTTTGTCGTTGTCTGTATGTCATTTTGCCTTTCGGTCTTGTTATCAGATTGGCACCAGCGTGACCCGTGAGAAACAAAGTCTTAGCGATCAATTGGGCAGGCCGCCTCCTCGTTGTGGAATTGAAGTCACAGCATCTCTCAGCTTTCACCGTTCTCAGCCCATGGGCCGTGCTGCCACAAAGTCCGTCGCGCGCGTCTACGCCGATGTAAATGCTAAATTAGGACCATCCTGGCACGAATATGGTATGATGGTTTTTTTATCACCCTTTACCATCTCTGATTTCATCTGGAAGACAATCTCCAGGTGCAGTGGGGCTCACAGGACCACTATGAGATTGTTCGAAAAGTGGGACGCGGAAAATACTCTGAGGTTGTTTATTTCCCTTCCCCCCCACAGCACTCTATCAAACACGTTTCCAGGTCTTTGAGGGCGTGAATGTGATTACGGAGGAAAAGTGTATCATCAAGGTTCTAAAGCCTGTAAAGAAGAAGAAAATCAAACGAGAAATCAAAATTTTACAGAATCTTGCAGGTGGCCCGAATGTTGTTGCCCTACTTGACGTCGTGCGCGATCCTGCATCGAAGATCCCTAGCTTAATCACCGAATACGTTAACAACATCGACTTCAAAGTACTGTATCCCCGCTTCACGGATTACGATGTGCGGTTTTACATGTTTGAGTTACTGAAGGTATGCAACGGTGCTTTCCTTAGATGTCACTCAACTCCCATAGGCTCTGGACTTTTGCCATTCCAAGGGCATAATGCACCGCGACGTGAAGCCACATAATGTTATGATAGATCACGAACATCGTAAGGTATGTCTCAATATAAGATATGCAGAGCTAGAGTTCACTCGAGCATCAGCTTCGACTTATTGATTGGGGGCTGGCGGAATTCTATCATCCAAAGACTGAGTACAATGTTCGCGTTGCGTCACGGTACTTCAAGGGACCGGAGCTGCTTGTAGACTTCCAGGAATATGATTACAGCTTAGATATGTGGAGTTATGGTTGCATGTTTGCATCAATGGTAAGAGGAGGCGCCTACATTGCTTTTGATGTCACATTGACGATTCCCCAGATATTCCGCAAAGAACCATTCTTCCACGGCCATGACAATTACGACCAACTGGTCAAGATCACCAAAGTTCTCGGAACAGATGAACTCTACGCATACATTGATAAGTACAACATCCGATTGGATTCGCAGTACGATGAACTACTCGGAAGGTCAGTCAACATTTCTCAAACATGCAAATCTCTAAGTATTTGTCAGATACCCGAGGAAACCTTGGACAAGATTTATCACGTCAGAGAATCAGAGATATATTTCGAATGAAGCAATCGATCTGCTGGATAAGTTACTCCGATATGACCACCAGGAACGTCTAACAGCTCGTGAAGCACAGGCGCAGCCCTACTTTGGTCAGATCTTTATTTTCTCTTCTTTGTAGTTATAACTCAACGATTTCAAGATCCCATCCGTGGTGAATCTCAGGTCCCCGTCGATGGAGGAAATGAACTGACAGTGTCCACATAAAAATTGTTAATTTCTTGTAATTGATGCCCAATGCCGTATGTATAGACTTTTTTTCGATACACCACTGCTCTGCGCATAGTTAAACCACTGAGAGCTGATTGTCCAATCATCATCAGTCTGCCAACTGACCTTCATCATTTAGTGTGACTCTACCAACAGGTTATTGCTGCTCTCATGGGTGACACTAGAATCAGCAACCTCATGCAATCAAGGATTGTTTGCAGCCATTTCTCACAACATATAATAATTCAGGCCGAAAGAGACTGACAAAAAATAGAATCTTGTTTTGTTATGGGAACCATCATTCTCTGGTCAATTGCTCTAGCTGTGTTGTATCTCAGTCAGTTCACTTTGCTCACTTCCTGCTTCTTTGTGAACTGTGCTGTATTGTATTTAGCTTGCTTTGCTCACTTTCTGCTCTGTTGTATGACCTGTTTAATTGTGTTGCACATGTTTCAGTTTCTTTGTCGTTGGCGGCTAGACTTGTTTTGAGAACATGACTCGGCATTATCCGCTGATCTACATCAAAGTGCCACGCGACAGTAGTAGCACAAATCAGAATGCATGGTGTACTGGAAATGAGTGTTGTCAATCTCAAACGTCACTGCCCCTGCACATATCTGCTCACTTAACCTAGTCAACGTCGATACGGTATACATGTGAGAATTCCCATCATCAGTATGCAGATTTAGTGTCTTACATAATGATTCAGAATGTGAAACCCTTGTGATGCAGTCTCGAATTATATTTACTGTACACCATTCAATTATTGTTGATTTGGCTGGCAATCACCTCGTATCTAAGTCCCTCCATTGACAGAACCTGTAATGGAGTGCACCAACACTAAAATTCTTGCTTTATATTGCAATGTGTGGTTCATCTGACGCAGTATCATAGAAGAAATCTATTATTATACATGTTCGGATCAAAATTTCCCGACATCTGTGAAATTTTGGAATGTAAACACCTAGTAGAATTTTGGGGGTCCTTCTCTCCAAGGGACACATGACTCGGAAAATGCTGATTGTCAAAATCTGATTGGCCATATGCTATATTTCCCACCTATCACCTCAACCCTGAGATGTCTCATTCCGAAAAGGATAGTTCAAAATTAAAATTGCACAATGCTACATAAGTTGGAGATTGACTACGGAGAAACCAGTTGATTCTGGTCCCGGGTACTGTCATGATCAGAGCTGGGCTCTTCCTCTTGCTTATCGACACCCTCAACATTCTGGTAGCTGCCTTCTCCATCGGTCGTTCAGATAATGTGAGTACCTTTCTATAAAATTTGGGCAGTGGCTCAATTACTGATTTCGCAAAATAGCTCGCTGTGTAAGCCATCTTTTAGATCGTTGATGTTTGCACATTTTGAACCTTTGAGTGTTTGTTGGAAAGGTATTGGGGCCAGGACTCGGCAGATCATCAGCAAAGGTGAACTAACTGACCCGGGTACTTGACTGTCGTTGAACAATACCAGGTTGTCGTTCTATTGTCAAGATGATACGATCGATGTGATTCCACTGGCGTTCCTCTATGTTTTCTTCGGGGTGGACGGGAAGCCGGAAGTTGATTTTTCCAACGTAAGTATAATGCTATCTTGTGCTGGTGCAATGTATCGATAGCTTTTCAAGATATGTAATTCATATGGAAAGGTGTTTGCGGGTTCCGCTCTAGCAGATTGTTCTTTCCTGGCTTCTGATATCAAGACTTGTCAGTCTAAGGGGAAAGTTGTCACGATTAGCCTCGGAGGAGCCACAGGTCAAGTTGGGTTTCCGGATGCTGGAACGGCTAGCGATTTTGCGGGGACTATATGGGATATGTTCCTAGGTAGAGTTATTTTCTCTTTATTCCGTCGCACTTGTACTGATACAAAATCGAAGGAGGTGGTAGGTCAAAACAAAATACCGATATTCAATATCAACTTAACTAATGGATTGGCTGAAACACGCAGAAAGTAATACAAGACCTTTTGGTGATGCGGTTCTCGACGGGTCAGTTTTGCGGCAGTCAAACGAGCTCAATGATTCACTTACTCCTTTGTATAGGGTGGACTTGGACATAGAGTCTGGTTCTCCCCAATATTATTCAACATTCGTCGAACAGTTGAGAACTTTGTCGAAGAACTCGGACAAGCAGTATGTGAAGTCCTCTTATGCTAACATCTCCAATTCATGTCTGCAGGTACTATATCACTGCTGCTCCTCAATGTCCCTTCCCAGACGCGGCATTAGGAAATGTAATGAATAACGCCAGTTTGGATGCCGTCTACGTCCAGTTTTGTACCTCTATTCCATTTGGACTATCAACAAGACTGTTCTGACACTTCCCACTAGATAACAATGATTGCGGACTATCACAACCTTCGGTAAGGACCCGTGATAATGCCGTATTTGGACACTGAAAACCATGGCATCGAATAGGACTTCAACTTCGAAACGTGGTATGTACTCAACAACTATACGCCCCTCGATCCTTTAGAGGATGTATCGATTAACCGAATTCTACAGGGATCGGTGGGCTAAAACGACATCACCCAATCCAGATGTCAAAATTTATATTGGCGCTCCTGCTAGTCCCCAAGCAGCTGACTCAGGTTATGTTGACAGCGAGAATTTGGCTAAGATCATTGAGAGTACACGATCTCAGTACTCCTCCTTCGGTGGTGTCATGCTTTGGGATGCTGATTCAGCTCATAGTGAGCCTTTGTCTCCATCATTGATTGCATGAAGCTTATCTGTAAAGACAACAATGATTTTGATGTGCAGGTTAAAAATGCTCTTAAGCAAGGGGGAGGAGGGTCCTCCAGTACAGCAACCCAGAAAACAACATTGCCTACTTCCAGATCAGTGGCCCCGCAACCAGCTTCTAGCCCATCGGTCCCAGAAGCAATATTACCCACCGATTTCCGAGATCCGCGAGAGCATGCTCGAGTCGAGCGGCCGACTAGTTTCAGCATCATGCAACCAGAAAGTGACAGGTCGCGAGTATCATCTCGCCACTTCCGTTTTTGATGATTATTTAGGATGAGAGATAGAAATTTCAACGAGTCGAAATGCTTACGATCTATATTTGTTTGAGAGTGTACCGAAATGTACGTTAGTTAGTTCACGATCATACATCATGTTCCATGAAAGTGCATTGTTCAATCATCATAGAAATATCTTCGATTACATTTCTGGACAAACTGGGTGCAAGTTGATATCAATAGTACTTGGATCAAGAATATCAAGGTTGGGGAGTCTGTATTCCGGGAGTAACATTCTTGCACTATATTTATATTTACTGGACAAGGTCCTCACCCCTAGGGCAGAGAATGATAATGCTAACTTTGTATAAGGATATAGCGACAAAGTCGAGATCGGATTCAATCCCAAACATGCAGGATCACTCACATCGTCTCTATCTCACTCGTTGCTGAAACCCAGTCGTGGGAACTCTTATTTTTTCCAGGACCGGGAGAAAGCGCTCGGTCACATAGATAGTATGAGAAATCTCCAAGGTCTTGGCAGTGGTTCTAGTTTTACATAGATAACATCCATGTATTTTCGTAAAATGTTCCCACGAGAATCTATCTACCACCGAAGTCATATGGCTCAGCGGTACCGAGCCAAGCACACAGAATCTGAGTGCCATTATCGAACATGGGAGTTTATGAAGTAAAGGAAGATACTGAACAAGGTAATGTTCCTTAACATGACGGCTTGGATCATGAGACTCAAGAACGGATTCTAATGCAGAGGTCCTCTGTACCTAAGAAAAGAATCTTATTTCATGACCTGCATCACTCTGGGAAGAAAGTAGGCGAGATCCCAACAGTGTGTTATGCGATGGCAGTGCGGTTCCAGGAGAAGCTCGATGTCCTCTGCGAATGTAGGAGAATGAGGGGCCTGAAGGGCCAGCGACTGACTGTGGGACTGGCAGAGAAAGTTGGGTGACCGGGAGATGAGTTTGACTGGAAGCTACTCCGGGAGAGTTTATTGTTTGCTTGTTTCGCTTGTTCTTTTTCGGTGGTTGCGATTCCCCAGATGGAGGTAGAGGTCCAGGATCGTAATTTGGATTCAATGCTTTCCATGGTATCTTTCTGTAAGGAACACAAAGTGCACCATTCGTCGTATCAAACGTATACCAACTGGCATGTGGAGGTGGTAAGACATTCGACAACATCGCCATCAGTTTAACATAGATCACGTAGCCTGCATGGGCATCGTTGGCAGCATCTAGTTATGAAAGCTCAGAAATTGGTAGGCAACGAAAAACAACTGAGGTACCAACATGTCTGCTGAGGTCGAGTGAGCACGCACTCCCAATTGCTTCGAGTAAGTTTGCCTTTTACAAGGTCACGATACTCATATGTGGCGACTAAACGTGCTAAACCCAAAGGATTGGTGTATCTCCCTTTCCATTGTTTGTTGTCTACGGTGCGTGCCAGCAATGCAAGATCTACACAGTTCTTCAGGTCAGCATTCCAGTCTCTATAAAGCTTTGTTGCGTCGTCTGTGGCAAGAGTAAGCAGATGCATACAGCATAAATGTACCGCCATTTGACCTTGGATGCCTACTCCGACCTTGATAGTTTTTGGATCGAGTAGCCAGTCATACAATTTTGACGGGAATTCTGTCTAATTGATCAATTAGGGCTTCGGGCTCGTTTACCAAGTAGGCTTACGCTGCATTGCTGAAACTTGGAGGAGAAGGATAGTCTGATCATTTGCAATTTGGATCAAGGCAACCCGGTTTTGGGGTTGGCCCTTGGTAAAAGTGGGCTTCCACTCTAGGTCGAATCCATAGGGGCCTTTATTCAGTCGTTGAAGGAGATCATTGGCCTGCCGATGGTCGCGTACATAAGTGACACATGCCGTTGGATGAAACTCTCTCCAAGAGTATGGAATGGAGGGTTTAGGTGGCGGGGCAGGCTGGGCGGAGGCGGACGAAGATTCCATACGTACACGAGCAGACTGAAAACACCCACAAGTCAATCAATGGTAGCGCAGGTAAAGCGGTCAGATCTATAAATACGCACATAAAGGCGAGCAAATGGTGGTAGTCCTTGGCAAACGGTAGGACTGGGCAAGAATTCTGGCGTGTCAAGGCGCGATGATAAATGGATCTGACGCTTATTAAGCAGGCGTCTTATGCCTGTTCGACAATAACAATGAGAACATTGGGTAGCAGAATGTAAGTTCATGGATACTAAACCCTGAATATCTCCTTGAGCTGAACAAGCACAGCTACAAAACTGCTCGTTGCGTGACAAAGTACGATCCACCGTGGGAGTATTCTGAATATAACCTGCGTGATAGCCACTAATTGGCTGATATTTATAGCCGCGGACCCGCTTCATTCAAAAATGAATCTGGCGTCACACGTAAGGGGAGACGACCTAGCTGACCTTTGAGCAGCAGGAATACAGGACTCCCGGCCGTGCGCACGGTCACACAGGCCCTCGCTGCAGCCAAAAGCATGTGTCATTGCCACCGGCTATTCTTGGCTCTGAGTATCTCCTCATTCGAAAATAGTTCAGGGAACAGGTGGCCGCAACAAAGTCTTGGCAAAAAGTCTTGGTACAAGAACAAAAATAGCTTACAGGCGAGGCATAAGAGCCAGTGTTCCCTCTTGTTCTTGGCCCCGTAGTTTTTCCTCGCAACCATGAATACAACTCATCCCCTCCCAGACTCCTCAGTCTACCCACGCAACATGTCCGATACCGACTTCAGGCGCATGGTTGCCTCCTCCTTCCAAGTCCTCGAACAAGTATGCCAGTTTGCATGTATATCGTCAGACATCTCACAGTCTCTAGCCCTCGCCACCCAGTTTGCAAGAGATCCTCTCCGCATATCGAACAAAAGGGGACGGAGACCGCAATATGCTTCTTGCCATGTTGAATGCAAAAGCTGCTGAGGACCAGGTTTGTTTGCCTCTCCTAACACAGTAACGTCATTTAATTCAGTTGTAGCGTATAGCTGCGATGGCAAATCTCCACCGCACTATGTTAGACATACATAAGGCGTCATTTCAACCATCACAGCCACCTCATCTAAACGGCAGCTATAACCATCCTACTCCTTCCATCCAATCTATTCCACCACGGCACAGTCGATTAAGTCAGTATCGAGAAACTTCGCGGAGCTGGTCCCCTCCACAGACGTACTCTCACATAGTTCCTCGCTCAGAAGTGCCAATCTATCTTGAGCCACCCCCGAAACGTCATCGTGGCTCCCATTCACCACTTCATGCTGGGGCCTACGATTCTCATCCTGGTTCGCAGCACGAGCAGCTCCCACCTTCGCCTTACTCATCATCAAACAGAAGCAACTCTGCTGAATGCTCCCCGTGCCCCCGCCAATCAATGGCAATAGATTCTTTACTGTCATCTAGGGTGACTAAACCAGATGATAACTAGAGAGATGAGTGGAAGTATTCATGACTGTGATTGACTATGGTGCAGGGGGTTAGGTTTTTGTCGCTATCTTAACATTGGCATACGTGTTGGCTTCGTGCTTGACTCAAGTTTCTACCGAAATGCATATATTAAATCTTGTCTTCATTCAGATTGTATCATACTTGCCAATAGTAGTGCAGACCCTTTCCTGGGCATGCCACCGTCTTTCATCCAAATCTTCTTACTTCATATGCTGCATGTAACATCTGCTCGTAATTGGGGTTTGTATTTGTGCCATTTATCTTGAAGAGTGTACGTGGGAGTCCGAACTTGGCCTCAAATGTTTACTTCTTAGCCTGGTGGTAACGAGTCGGTATCTAAAACCACTATGTTTTGATATCTACGTAAGGTTGACCCTCTCCTTGTTGAGTATCTTCTCCGTTTGACTTGGGATAGCTAATAGTCACGTTTCATGCGCGTCACAGCATCTTTCTTTTGATTCAGAATATCTATTCTGCGACAAGCAAACCAGTACTAAGGTACAGAGGGCCTGGACGATCACAGCTGTCATTCGTATCTTGTGGAGCACTGCTTAGATGCTTGTCATCACTGCTTCTGTATCACAAATGAGCACTAGAATGCACAAAATTACATTTCTTCCTACCTCAAACAAAGCAAACCATTCCTAGGGCCCACTAGGGGTATGATATGCTCACAGGGTATTACCAAGAACAAGGGTGACAACTATCAGTCTACCCCTGATTCTACCCTTGACCTCAAAAATTACCTGCAGGGTCCAAGAGGTCAGAAACCACATTAAGGCTGCAGCAGAATAATTCAAAAGAACTAGATCAAACCCACTCTTGATACGTATATATCAAAACATGAAATTGGGGGCTCTAAATAATCTATAGGTCCGATGCTGGCAGAAATTCTGAAGATTCAAAGTTGCAGTACCATACTGAGGTTAAGGCCCAAACGACTGACATATCAAGCAACAGCGGAGGGGTATGCCAATGATATCGACACAATGGCTTCCGGGAGAAGTAGAAAATCTACGGCGCGTTGAAGAGATAGAATTCGATTTCGTCGAGCATGTGCTGTGTACCATTGGGCAGCTGATATCATGGCGAGTAAGGAAGCGAGCAGCAAGAGCTACAGCAGCTGATTTGGCTTGAGGTACTCCGTATCTGAGAATCATCGGATCTAATTGAATCTGAGGGGAATTAAGTCAAATGGCAGGCTACATTTCTAATAATCATCATTCTATTTGTCGTACTTTCTTCAGTGGCCGCATATTCATATTCGTACGTAATAATGACAACGATCTCGACGTAACACTCGTAACGTCTATGTCAATAGCCCCCTTCATCCTGATCTGAGCCGTCCTCAAAGCCTGACACGCGTTTATGGGATGGGTCTGAAAACCGAGAGATCGATCGCACGACGATGTCGTCCAGGATCTCTGGTGGTAAGTCATATTCCGAGCTACGCACAGTCAGTGTGTATACAGCTAGAAGATGGCTATCTGTCAATTGGGGAAACATGCTGAGAAACAAACAGGAGCAGACCATCCTCGATCTTTCCGAGTGATTGGTTGGTAACAGCTTGCTTTTTGCGCAGATCTGGAATTAGCGGTGTGTACTGTTCAAAGTCTAGTTTAAAGTATGTGGCATGAATATGGAGTCAATTGGCAGGCTGGAAGTTCCCGACATACTTGCATTGCATGCCCTCACAAAGGCGCAAACCTGTGTTGCATTCGCTCGGCCTTTCTTGTGAGATGACAGGCCAGATATGGCAAGCCGCATGAGCTCCCCTGTCAGATCTGAGAGGCCAAGCAGATAATCTGACACAGTCAAAGGGAGATACTGGGATTGAAATAAAAGAAAAAATAGGGCTCGCGTATGTTGAGATGACATACAGGGACACCTTCAGGAGAGGAGAGAGAAAGTTGTACAGTTTGAAATGGTATCAAGGAACCATACTGCAGATAATGAACAAAGCTAAGGGCTTCAATGTACTCTTGAAGGCCTGGAGAAACCTGGCGCTGATATCTCCAGAAATGGGCACCTGCGAGTTGATAAGTATGACTGGCATAGATATCTTGCACCTCGCGCAGCTTAGAGAGTCCACTCTTGGCAGCACGAATGTATGAGGTATCATCGTCCTCGAGTGCAATGCGGTGGAGGAGAAAAATGACTTTCTTGGACATATTGGTGATGTCACGGCTCATCTGACAAAGTGCTAAGCCGGAAAGGACAGAAAGAGGCAAGCTCAGAGACCTTGATGAAACGCTCTCTTGTGTCATTGTGATCGTCGATAGTCACTCTGAAAGACTCAAATTGCACGAGAAGAGCACTGCGGTGGTGACGGAGAGGAGACATGATAGTCACGTGTGAGTTAATCTTGAGAGGCAGGATTCCTCAGACTTGTACCATGACTTTCACCCCGAAACCCGGCTGTCCAATGTGTGGCATCGTTGCCTCTGCCTCTCACACGATGTCAGTAACCACCGGCTCACCGTCCGCAGGCTCGACACAACCGGAGGTTTTGTGGCGCGACGATAACTTTACTGTCTACAAGGAAAAGACAAACCCAGTCTCTTCAAAGGCACATGTAATCGTCGCTTTCAAGTGCGTATCCAGCCTCTCCCAAGGGTAACTGTTACTGACTTTGAGCTTCAGTCTGCATGTACCGTCAATATACACCCTTGTATGTCTAGTGGCTCCGTAGTAGCTCCTGACTGCTCATCGTCACTCAGTCCTCGACAGACCTACCACTCCTTGTCAATCTTCGCAGTCTCGCAACCCGCATTCTCACTTCCCTTCTCCCGGATTCGACACCTACGTCTCCTTCGATGTTACCCCGGCAAGCCCACCCTTCTTTTCACATTGGCTTCATAACTCCGCCCTTTTGGGACTACAAAATACCCGTGACGGATCACCTCCATGCACATGCCTATATTGCACCTGCAGATCTCATGGGGTGGTGGAGAAGTGTCGCTTATGGGCCATTAGCTTGGTACGCCATTGACGACCTTACTGCTGAAATCAGGTTCGTCCCCTACGCAATGCCAAACGTGTTCAAAATAACCATTGTATTCCTTTAGAGAAACAGTCTCAAATAATCGTGTCAAATCAGGACACCAAAATCGTACCCAAGCTCCCATTGACCTCGTTCCCAGCGCAGGTGCTCGGACGGGGACTGCAAACGGAGTTGAGACCACCATTACAGGGCTAGCAACCCAACTCGAGTCCCTAGAAGAGGGAGAGCCATCCCCTCTTTCCCTCCCCCGGACTTCCTCACCCAATGATCCTCAGAGCCAAATACCCCATCTACAGGTTTAGTCGGATCAATTCCTCACTCTCTTCACATTCTATAATTCATCCGCATGTTCTATTGTAATACAAGTACTCATTGTTAGCAGAGTCTATTCAATGTCACCGTAATCACAAAATCAAGCGCATACTTGTGCTTGTAGTCCTGTCTATTTCAACCACGGTCATTTCCAAGTATTCAGGCATCTATAGACCAAGTCATGCTCAGAACGCAGATCAGATCAAAGTAGCAACACACAGTAGGAGGAACCAGACAACAGAGTCGAGAGCGCGGCGAGTTGTTCTTCGTTAAAGCGCTTCGAGTCCTCGTGCCAGGTGTCTTGATGCGTTCTCTTAAAGTTACTTGCGCATTTTCTCACTGTGTTCGAAATTGGGATCTAGAGAAGCCAATCCAGTGAGTCGGGCATCTAAGATGTTTGAGAAAGGGTCCCACGGGATCGTAGCTATGCTCTGCCAAGACACCCATCAGCAGCTCAGGCAGCCATTTTTCAACTGTATATGGATAGCTCTCAACCAACGCGCATATACCCAAGATCGCGGCGTGCCTCTGCCGGATCCCCTTGTTATAATTGACATCATTGCGGTCTGGGATATGGCTTTTCTTCAGTAGTCGTATGAATCGGTCCTGAAAATTTGCTATAAGTCGGGACAAAGTATATAGTGGATGTAAGCTCACTTTGAGTGTTAAAACACTACGCCGTGGGGAAAGACGAAGTATTCCGGACAATGTTCTGAAATGTGAGCAAGATATACAAGAATGTGAGTTCGAATGATACGCCAAAGGGAAACAAATGCAACACGCATGACAGTCAATCGCAAAAGTCGAACACTTACACGGCCGCCATTTCTCGCACTTCGACGATCTCATCGTCAAGACACCGACAAAGCACCTGAACAGAGGGAACAATCAGATTACCATCCTAGACTCATACGACAGAGGAGAAATCGTTGGGGAGAATGAAGACCTACTTCCAACATTTCAACAATTTTAATGTCTGGAATCAAGGGAAGCTGTCGAAAATAGAACACTGGTCGTAATTAGCACTTTTCATCAAACTCTGTAGTAGAAAACTGCATATCAAGGGATAGAAGGGACGAGCCAAAAAGGATGCTCTAGCCCTCCTTATCTCCTTGGTTCATAGAAAGTGAGAGGTCGGAAGCGATCATTGCCACAAACCTTGTACAAGTGGTAAAGCCTTAAGTCGAACTTTCCATGACTGATTTCGTCCATATAAGTGAACTTATTTGGTTGCCTAAAGGAATACTCACAGGGGAGTTCTGAATCGTGTGGAAGATCGCATCCAGTATTGGACTGACCAACGGCACAGGAGGAGTTACGCCTAACATCCGAACCAGTAAATGGTTTGCACTTGATGCAAGGTCATTGTTATCGTTCACTACAGCACGTCAAGTTTTGCTCTTGTTACAGAGTGTGCACATACGTTCTGTGAACCTGAAGATTTCGGGCTGATGGATACAATCAGCTCGAGACAGACAGATAAACGAGGACTTTTCACCATCAAAGGTAATATGTAATCAAAAGCAGAGATGGCATGGATGTCATGAAGTGACTGGTACAGCCACTTGCACACTGTCGTTCCAACTCTTGTATTGTGAGAAAGACAAATCAATTCGATCATCCTTTCTTGAGAGTGACCTAACATACCGATCATATGTTGATTGGAACGCCCGGATTCCGGAAGGGCGCTCTTTGCGCCAGGCCCTGAAACGATCAACTAATTGAAGTACTCGTGTGCTATGGTAAGTCCCCCTCATCCCCATGATGTCGTAATCTGACGGGACAATCTGACATTCTCTGACGAAAGCCTCCGTTTCTGGATAAGATGGTTTGGGTTGCCACTGCATGGCAGGTTCTGTCAACGTTATACTGACAGGACATGGCGAAAAAGCTCACCTTCATATTCTCAGTGAACATCAATATATCTCCAATATAAGCGCGAACCTAATAATCTCTCAATAAGTATCTATCTATGCATGTCAAGGTGGTAGACGAACATCATCGTGTTCACTTGAAATTTCTGCCCAAGATTGTTCAACTGCTTCATCAGCCCAAACCACGAATTTTCTTCCAAGAC
>Ga0153953_1000462_pt1 | contig 14483 bp, 19 predicted proteins | sample TSNJ037MetaG_FD_104718 | JGI IMG/M metagenome (GOLD analysis project Ga0153953, IMG submission 104718) | Attine ant fungus gardens microbial communities from New Jersey, USA - TSNJ037 MetaG | ecosystem: Host-associated > Fungi > Mycelium > Unclassified | place: USA: New Jersey, Wharton State...
CTCTGCCTTGCACCACTGGCACTCGTAATGGTCACGCGCTAGTATCTCCTGCCGCTTTGTCCTCCAGTCTCCGGAGTTATAAAACGCCGCTCTTGTCTCTTTACTTGTAGTATCGATTTCCATTCGGCAATCCTCATATGTAAAAACAAGGAGCCCCGCCGAAGCAGAAACCCCTTGCCCTAAAATAATACCCGTTTACATTATACATGTCGAACATGCGTTTGTAAATAGGCGTTAGAAATTTTTAATGATTAGCTCTTTGTACCTCCGGCTGCCCGACTTTGTGACCAGGTTCTCTTGCCGATCAACCTCTACCAGCGTATAATCTCTGTAATGTTCTCGGATCTCCGGGCAATCATTATAAGACAACACGAATCGGCCCTTAATACCAGCTAGGATATCCCGCATCCGCTCATGGTCCTCTGCCTCAAATCCGGTGTAATACCCCTCCGCTGCATAATACGGCGGATCCAGGTAAAATAAAGCGCCGGGTCGGTCATATGTCTTTATCAACCGGTCATAGCTCTGGTTTTCGATCACCACACGTTTTAGCCGGCCACTCACCTCTGCCAGATAGCCAACAGCCTTCTGGAGGTCCTTGCTTCGTAATCCAAAGTAATGCTGGTTCGCCCCGAAGCTGCAGTGTATCAGCTGATAAAATCGTGCCGCCCTCTGGATATCTGTCAAACCCCGGCTCTTAATCTGCTCTCTGGCATCGTAAAAAGCTTCCCTTGACATCAGCAGCCCATCAAGTTCCCGCTGCAGCTCGGTCGAGTGATATTTGACACATCGAAACAGATTAACCAGATCCCCATTGATATCGTTGTAGACCTCCAGATCCGCCTGACGATCTTTTGCGAACAATACCCACCCGGCACCACCGAATACCTCTATGTACCGGTCATAGCTGCCGGCCTCTGGGAATTGCTCCATGATTTTGTTACGTAGCAGCTTCTTGCCGCCAATCCAACTTATAAAGCTGTTCATTTGTACGTCACCCCTAAAATAGTATTTGGGTATTATTTTAGGCGATCATTATAAGAGACGCCGAAGCGCCTTCCTTTTTCTAACTCTTTGCCCGGTCTTTGTCAGCCACGGGACCGAAGGGCACCGGAGTACGTTTCTTGTGCATTAGAAAAGCACCCCGAAGGATGCTCTCTAATTTAATGTTTTAGTCGATATAGTAAGTCTGATAGTTTCTTAGTAGTCTCGTCTATTTCTCGAATACGCTCATTACTTTGCTCATTAGCTATTTCATTTTCGCTCTTTTTTTTCTTAATTATCGCTATCGAATCTGCCGTAGCACCGTATAATTCTTCTTCTACTAGGAGCCTTCCGATTTCATTAGCTCTTTTATCAAACAAGACCAACAAAGCTTTACGTTCTTCCTCTAATTCTTTCAATATAATTTCGCCTGCTATTATCCTTTCTTGGTTGTAACCATAATCCCCCATAATTTTATTTTCCTCCTTTGGTATTTCTTTCCATTCTATCGCAAATCATAACAATAATCAACTACAACAACACAAAACGCCCTGCATCTGCAAGGCGCTCTGTATGTTCGGGGAGGATACTGGGTGATCTTTAAACCTATCACCAATACTATACTACCACAGGTAAACCGAACAAAACGAACAAGTATCAAATTTTTTTAATAAATCTATCAAGCGCCATTCTGCAGCTATCACTTGTATATGATTTACCCCTTCGCCCGTACCCGGTATTCATGGCGTTGGCCACTCTTTGCCAAGTTCTCCCCTCCAAGTAGTACAACGTGAGGATTGTTTTCATCTCCGGATCGTCCACTGTACTGATATACTCCTCTACGTCATTCGCCAGGCGGAGCAACTTTTTCTCCTCTGCCTCTAAAACCGTCTTCCTGGATATCAGCAGCTCCCTCGCGTCCTCGTATTCCTGGCTGGGGAATCCTTCAATCCGGATGCTGCCATAAGTACCGTCTCTTCGGGTACCCTTCACCGAATCAACTACCCACTCACCGCTTGTCTCCATGCGCTCTATCTTGCTTCTAATCTCCCTAATGCGCTTGTTCAGATGTTTGATTCTTCCTTGCGCCGCACAATATCTTTCAAGTACCGACTTATCCAACGGACTCTCCCTCCTCTTTTCTACAATAAAAAACCAACTACCGAATATTGATAGTTGGCTGTAGTCTACTTTCTTGTATAGTGCTGAATTGTAAGCTCCTTTATAAAGCTTATGCTAAGATCCAAACTTTTTAAAAAGAAGATTCCTTCAAACCCGTTTCCAGTATCAAATTCCAGCGCATATACGGTGTCCTCATCTAGCCCGAATCTTCGCTCTATTATTTCGGGCATAAGTCTGGCTACGCATGGAGAAACAGCATAACCGAAACCATCATAAAACATTATTCCTTTTTCAATTAACTTTTCTCGTATAATTTCAATATTTTCTTCAATCATGAGTTCAGCATCTTTTTTATGATCCATATGATTCTCCTTAGGCGTAACATTGAAATTATACCCCAATTAATTCCAACTATCAATATTCAATTGTCAAAGTTCGATTGATTCTTATAACCCTAACTTCATTATGTAATTTCAGTTTAGTGAATTACCCACATTCCTAATTATACGAGTGTATTTTAAACACCTGTCTTCACAGTCACTCTTCGTTTTCTCAACTAGGCTACTATAATAGTCTGCAATTAGCTTCTTTGCTCGTTTATCATCTCGCTCAAGTAACCATAATTTAGGTCTCAGAAAGTCACTACTTACATTGCCTATCGAATCTTTATACACCCTTGCCGGATATCCCTTTTCCCTGTAATAAGTCTTTGCTTTCTCTTCATATCCGTCATGCTCACTGCATATAAGAGTGTCTTTTATGTTAATGCTGTATTCATATAACCTCATGTACGCTTCCCTCCTCGCTGTCATAATCGCTTTGGGTCATACCGTCGGAAATAATGCGATCCCCAATATCATCAAAAGCGCAAGGTCTGGTATCTATCACACTTTCGATATTTTTTGCTACATTCAAATAATTCACCCGTCCATTGCCCTTGTATTTTTGCAGGTTCATAAGCTGCTCTCCTAGCCCTGACCTCATTTGCTGCTCCCAGCGCTCCGGATGGGTCTGCCGAAGTACGGACATATGATTATCCTTAAACGCAATGTCCGTGCAACACCCGACACACCCATTACGCTTAATATTACAAATCTTACCTTTGCTGTTGGTATAGGTGAGATCATACAGCGGGGCATACGGAACGTCGTACTTGCGTATGTACTCCCAGATATCTTCATCCCGCCAGATTCCGAGGGGAGAGACATGATAAAATTCCGGGGCATGCGGCCTGTGACTTGCAAATATATAACCCCTCGTAGCAAAAGACAGCAACCGGCTATGACTTTCTGCCGCCATGAGCCCCTTCATGATCACATCCACACCAAGCTCTGCCTGCTTCTTTTCTGATGGTTCTTTCTTCAAGATCGAACAGCAATGATTAGACGTTTTTACCTGGCGAATCAGGTCGTAATACTCCAGTGTCTCCTGTTTCTCCGATTCCGAATTTGAAAATTTTAGAAAGCAATCAATATTTATCCTTCTTGCAGTTAATTTTGATGCCGCCTTTCCTAAGATCGGGTATCCGTACTGATCCACGCACCAGTTAAAAGATTTCATTGTACCCTGTTTCCAGACAAGGCCCCTGTTTCGGAAGTCCTCCCACATGTCCGGCGTTGCTTTCTTCTCCAGGGAAAAGGTTGATTTTAGTTTTCCATCAGCTTTCAGGACTTCATGAATTTGGCCTTCACTAATCAGCCACTCCAGAACCTCTTTTTGTGCTTCATACTTTAATCCGTCTTCTGCTAATCTATCGGGAAGAACCTCGTGAAATTGTACATTTTCATTGCCCCATTCTGCTCCCAACCTTTTAGCAAACTTCAAACTTTCCGGAAATTCAACTGTTGTATTCCCAAAAATTACATGGTACTTAGCATCTGGGAAATAAGTCCTGATCAAATGCCATAAAACAGTCGAATCCTTTCCGCCGCTGAATGCAACACTAACTGCACTTTTGGATAATTCAAATCCTTGTCTGATTGCTTCTACTGCCTTGCCTATCTTGTAATCCAGCGGCTTCTTCTGCTCCGCCATAACCTCTTTAAATGTGTATACCGTACTCATATTTTTTTGAAAGGAGCCAGGATATCCTGTTACGGTGGCCACCGCTCCGGTCCCCTTTCTTTTTATGTTTTATACTTCCTGATCCTCTACACAAAAGTTGTATGGATTAAAGGCACATTCAAGGCAAAATCCCTCGTGCCAGCCTTTATTCAATGCACTAACCACAAAATCTTTTCCCCGAATACATTTGTTGCTGTCGCAGTATTCAAGAAAGTGTTTTCTTGCGACTTCATTGTAGATGTCCATCTGCTCCTTATATAAGCCTTGCAAGGAACCTGGCAAATCGCTTATTAGTTCGTGGAATTTTCGATCAAGGACGGTTTTAATCTTCTGCCGCTCTGCTGTTTGATTCATTCTATGATTCCTCCTCATCCGCTCCCCCGCTTCATCAGCACAGCAAATTTCTTTTGCTGCTGCCACTTCCGCATATCCCGGCAACGCTTACAATACGTCGTTGTCTCCCGCTCGTAGAATGTTCCTCCGCACTGCTTACATGCCTGCGGCCGGATCCGCTGGAAGGATACACAGCTGTCGCAGTCGGTCTCCCCTGCAGTACAATAACCTTTCCACAGCTGGCATATATCCTTTTGCCAATAATCCGATTCCTCGAAGTGCTGCTTGTACTGGTGACGGACAATCGCCGCAAACCTTGTCATCGCGTCCTTCACCTGCTCCTTTTCGTCCGAGTTCATAAGATTTCGCTGTTTTAATTTCCGTTCGGGCCGATTGTCTCCCCATACACCGGATCCTATATATCCTCTGACCTTATCCAGATTTTCCGTCAAGTAGAGGAAGTATACTCTCCCCCGGATGGCTTTTGAGGATTTCCCGATCACATCCGCCATTTCTTCATAGCTGCTACCAGCTTTGATCAACTCCCCCAGTGTTACAAATTCTTCCTCTGTCCACTTGATATGATTCTCTGCCTTAATGGGACGCTCCTTTAATCCAAGATCACAGATTCGCCGCTGTATGGCTCCGACTGTCCGTCCAAGCATTTTAGACAGATCGTTATAGTTGTACTGGTATTTTTTCAACAGCCTTTCCAACTGTTTATCCTCTGCGTCGCTCCAGGGAGTTGTTTTGATTTTTTGGTTCCTCTCAAAGTCACGCTTTCTCTTCGCTTTCGCCCACTCCGGCTCCGCGCCTAAAGCGTATTCCTCAAATTTGGTAAAATCTAAAAAAGTTTGATTCTTCTCCGCCCATATCCAGAATTCCTCTAAATACACCACCCGGAATGAATTACTTTTGATCCTCTTTCTGTGGATGGGGAAGCCCCTGTTCTCTATCCACGATATCGGCTTATATCCGTATCCGCCGTTAACACCAAGAGCGATCAAAAGCTGATGAAATGTTACGTAATCGCCATTCTCCAAGAAGGGACCCAACCCCATACGTTGCCTGGCATTTATAATTGCGTATTCGGATCGATTAAGCCTTTTCATCAGTGTGCCGACGGAAGTAACACCCCAATTTTCTTCCAGGTACTCTTTTTCTTCTTTTGTCCAGGTTCTTTCCTGCACTATAATTCCTCCTCGTCGGGGTCACAACGACAGTGAGACATATCACAACCCCATATTATTTTTCCATACATATCAATCCATCCAGCATGAGGGCAGTAGGGGCAACCCTCGGAAGGTTCTTCAGCGATTAATTCCCGTTCGTCTGCTTTAGCCATCTTCTTCTCTCCTTTCCCTTCAGGCTTTCCTGCTCCTCTGCTTTTCCCCGAATTCCTCCTCGAGTTCAGCCAAAAACTCCTCCGCCTGCTTTAACCCCTTGATCTTACGCACATTACAACCAAGTCGCTGCAGTTCACCTATCTGCCATTTCTGCAGGCCGGAAAACCGCCCTATCTCTGTTTTTAATTCCACGAAGTATATAACTCCTCCGGGAAATATGTATATCTCGTCCGGTACGCCTGGGTTATCCGGACTTACCCATTTACGGGCGATTCCTCCCAGCTCTCTTACTTTCTTGTTTAACCATTCTTCCAAAATACTCTCATCTCGCCTATTCTTTCTTGCCATTGTTTGTTGCCTCCTTTCCCCGTTCGTCAAGGACGTTCACTAATTCATTTACCATGTGTGCTACCAATGGCTGCGCTCCATATTTTCGGATCAGCCGGTATCCTTCTTGCGACATGGCATCGAGGTTCTTTTCTGTCGCCGGGATCATCTTCCACTTTAACCACCAGTCATTATAGACGTCCCGGAAGACTGCCGCAATTTCTTGATCTGTCATAGCAATTTCTCAATCCGGACATAGATTCCCGGTACCTCCGCCCAAAACTTTTCAATCACTTCAGAGGCCACTTGTACATCGTCTGTCCAGTACCCCAGCACGGTCATGACATCCTTTAGCGTCTTAACCATGTTATCCGTGTCGGGCTTTGTGATCTTGTATTCGCCGTCCCTATGCTTTCCGCGCGGGAAACACCACTTTGTAATTAATCTCACAGGACCTGTATGTTTCTTTGCCGGCACATGCTTAGATAGGTGCGCCTCCAACTTCGCCCGTACTGCTTTCAGTTCTGCCGATTCGTAAAACACCGGCTTACCACTTACCTCTCTTACTTGTTTCTCCTGATGTGTTTTGGTAGGAGGTATGAGCGGCAGGAAAAATTCAGTCGTCATAATCTACACCTCGCCACATTTTTGTATCCGTATCATATCGGATAAAACCTTGCTTCTCAGCTTCAAGCACAATTTTTCTAAATATGGGCGTATATATATAACACGGCACTTTTTTCGCAGCCCACTTTACTATATTTGAAAATCTCCTTATCCCTCCTTCTTTTATCTCCGCCTGAGGTGACATTTTTTTCATATAGTTCAAATACTCATCTGGTATTATTAAAATCATACGCTTCACTCCTTTAAATCGCTAAATTTATTTTTTAAGACAAACTTTTTTTGTCAGGGGGCAGTGTCGGACAGGGCTACATGGGGCGGAGCCTACAGCCCCATGTTCCTGTTCACACCTGACCCGTCAGGGACAGACATTGATATATATACGTAGTATATATATTGTCCCTGTCTTTGTCCCTGGGGTCAAAACCGAGTTTTTTCGGTATTGTCCGTCTATCAAGATGTTAGGGACAAAACGGAATAAAATCGATATTGTCCCTAGGGACATTTACTCGTTATTGTCGGTTTTGTCCCTGTCCAGACGCTTTATTTCGTCTTTTATAATGGCATAACCTCCGTGCTCTTTTACTCGTCTGCGGACTGTTTTTTCGGATACTCCGAGATATTCCGACAGTATTTCTACGGTAACCGGCTCCCCTAAATTTGCGCTTGAAATTGCCTCTTCAAAGGAATCTTTGCGCTCTTGCTCCCGTTCCTTTGGCGTCTTTTTACGCCCAAGGTTCTTCATACTCCGTTCCCTTCCGGTCATTTCGCATTCCGGTTTTACATCGTTCAAGGCCCCCGATTTATCCATGCAATGCACCGGGTAATCAAACCAGATATTGACCGGATCGAACTTTTTGAACTCCCTGAGCGTCCCCTCCAACCGCCATGCGGTCATTATCCTCACAGCCTCTTTTGCCTCGTTTATGGCCTTATCCAAGTCCCCAAGCTTTGCATAATAACGCTTCTTTTCGCAGTATTGCATCATAGTTCTGCTGTTTAGCTCATCGTCCTGAGATAAGTCCTCATCCCAATCAACGTTATTGAGATTAAGCCAGTCAATGCAGGCCCGGCAGACCGCCTTATTTTCTTCCTGCGTTCGTATGTCTTCAGACACTTCCAATTCGATCAGATCTAACAAAGCATCGGGATCCCTGGCAAATACACCGGATCCTGACGAACGGTCCATGCTCCGCTTGCTGCCCTGGCTGCCCTTGCTGTGGTGGTGACAGTAGATTACCGCTGCTCCCAGCTCTGTACACACCTTGTCGAACTGATTGCAAAAGGCCGCCATTTGATCCGCGCTATTTTCGTCGCCGGTAATGACCTTGTAAATCGGGTCAATCACAATGGCAATATAGTTCTTTTTCGCCGCTCTGCGGATCAATTTGGGCGCTAATTTGTCCATGGGTACTGATTTACCTCTAAGGTTCCAAATATCGATATTAGAGGCGTTTACGGGCCTTAAACCCATCCGTTTATATACATCCGCAAAACGATGCAAGCAACTCGCTCGGTCAAGTTCTAAGTTTACATACAGCACTTTTCCTTGCGCACAGTGCCACCTGAGCCAATCTATCCCCTCGGCAATAGAAATACACAACCCAATCTGCAAAAACGATTTCCCGGCCTTTGACGGCCCTGCTAAAAGCATTTTATGGCCCTGCCGCAGGACTCCACCGATTAGGCTGGGAGACAGCTCCGGCAGATTGTTCAGCAGACTGTCGAGAGATTCCGGATCCGGCAGATCGTCATTGACGCTCTCGATCCAGTCCACCCACTCCATCCAAGATTCCTTACCGATGTTGGTATCAATCAAGAACTGCTTTTGACCGTTGCGCGTGATGCCCGGCATCCGGGAGAGACGGGACGGATTGCGGTTCTGCCGGTCAATGGAAATTCCGTTCTTTTTGCAGACGTCGTACAAGTAATCCACCCGTTTCTGGTATTCCTTGTAGTCTATTGCGTCTACTTTTACAATGGCGTGCAGGCTTCTCTTTCCGCTGTGCACAAGACAGGCAATCGGCAGCTCCAGATCCCGAAGAATCGCGTTCTGTTTCTCGATTTCCATATCATCGGATTCCACAAGGGCATAGCGGTAATCGGTCACATTTTCGTTTTTACAGCCTTTTCCATCCAGCGGATTAAAGCGTATCCATGCACCGGCCTCTTCCTTGTAATCGCCTAAAACTTTGCCGAGGTCGCCCTTGCACTTGCTTAACTGTTCAATTAGTTGCCCGGCGGTCCGGTCATAGTTCCCCCTTGTTGGCAGGTATTTTCCGTCTTCATTTTGCCAGGATTCTGTTACGTATCCCACGTTATCAGAGGCTTCAAATAAGGTTCCGATGTATGTAATCAGGTCAGCTATGGGGTTCCATGTTTCGCTCGGGGCTTCAATTTCCTTGTCTTCCACCCAGTTCTTATTGATAATAACCAGGTTGTCTTTGTCGCCGGAAATTTCGTCCTCCCAACCAATTTCATGTCCCGGATCGTATTCCGGCACCCATCCCTGATCCCTGGCAAGCTGCACAATGGTGCCACCAGTGACAGGGACTCCGGTACCTCGAAATGTAACCCATTTCTGATAACATTCATTGGGGTGATATCGCCCCGGATCCTTTGCACTCCAGGCATCCCAGTCTGCCGTATCGTAACCTTCTTCCTTCAAGGCCATCCCGACATTTACCCAGTCCTGATAACACAATTCTGACGGGTCTATATGGTTTAAAACTTTTAAAAGGTCTGTCCTCTGATCCATGCGTTCATACTCCTTAATCCGGTCTATACTCATTCGGGTGGATGTCACGAGGTACCCGCCATCCATTCGCTGCAATTCGGTCAATTAAATTTTTTGCTTGATCAAATTTCCATTCTCCTACATGCTCAAAGCCTTTACCCTCCAAGCAGCGGATCTGCTTTGGTGTGGTGAGTCCTTCTTCCCGGCGCTTATTCAGGCGGTCTAATATTTTCGCAGCCTTGCCGGCGTTATCGATCTCATCCGGGTAGATTCCCAATTTTTCCAGAGTCTTTACCTGCCGCTCACTCGGTGGCGACATTTCCCACCCAAACGCCGGTATATAACCCGATAGGTCTTCGGCCTGGATGCTCATTTCAAACTGCAAGGGATCCACCAGCTTTTTCTTTCGATGTTTCATTTCCCGTAATTGCTTGGCCAGTGCCTCTTCCCGCTGTGATACCACATCTTCGGATGCCTTTGCCTCGGCTTCCTCAATATCTACCGGGCAACCGGCCGCCTCGATGTTCTTGGTCATAGCTTGCGCCACTTCCTCGTTCACACAAATCAGGTGTGCCGGATGGCATAATTCGTGCCGCTCGGTGTGCCATAGGAAATCTAACAGCAGCAGATCGGTCTTCCCGGGGTGCAGCCTGGTTCCGCGTCCCACCATTTGGCTGTATAGGCTGCGTATTTTCGTGGGACGTAACACGACGATGCAATCCACACTGGGACAGTCCCAGCCCTCTGTTAATAGCATAGAGTTGCATAGTACGTTATAGTCCCCACGATCAAAGGCTTCGAGAACTTCCGACCGGTCCTTGCTCTCCCCGTCTACCTCTGCCGCGCGAAACCCTTTTTCGCACAGAATATCACGGAATTTCTTGCTTGTGGCAACCAGCGGAAGAAACACGACAGTCTTACGATTAGCACAATAGCCCGCCATTTCGTCGGCAATCTGGTACAGATACGGATCGAGCGCAGATCCCAGATCTCCTACCTTAAAGTCCCCCGACTGTGTCCCTACGCCGGTTAGATCCAGTTTCAGCGGAATCGTTACCGCCTTGATAGGGCTCAAATATCCCTCTCGAATAGCTTTAGGTAAGGTGTACTCATATGCCAGGGACTCAAAGCATTGTCCCAGGTTGCGCATATCGCCCCGATCCGGCGTTGCGGTAACTCCGAGTACCTTAGCTTCGTCAAAGTGCTCCAGCACTCGCTGATAGCTGTCAGACAGGCAGTGATGAGCTTCATCCACAATGATCTTGTCGAAGTAATTGGCAGGAAATTGTTTTAACCGCTTTTCCCGCATAAGAGTCTGGACGGACCCCACTACAATGCGGAACCAACTGCTCAGGCAAGATTCTTCCGCTTTTTCGGTCGCGCACCCGAGTCCGGTTGCTTTTGCAATCTTGTCGGCTGCCTGCTCTAAAAGTTCACCCCGGTGCGCCAGAATCAGGATACGATCGCCAGCTCTTACACAATCCTCTGCCACCTTTGCGAAGACGATTGTTTTGCCGCAGCCCGTAGGCAAGACGAGGAGCGTCTTGTCTACCTTTTCCCACTCCTCGAAAATTGCCTGCTTCGCATTTGTCTGATATGGCCTAAGCTCCATTAAAATTCACCTGCCCTAAAGGTTTTCTGCTCTTTCGGGTAGAGTTTTAATACTTCGTTTGATTCTCCGCTGGTTCCCTTTTCTTTGTTTTCCCATTTGCGGATCCCGATTTTCGCCCTGCCGGTGGAACCGATCACGTTTCCCCATTTCGGGGCAACCTTTTCGCCTTTTTTCTTCATCCCTATGGATACGAAGAACTCTGAAAGCCTCCATTCAAGTGTTGAATATAAGAGCAGATTATGATTAATCGTCGTGCTCTTTTCCCCGTCTTTGATCTTGACCTTAATAATGGCTTTGTTGCAGGGCGGGATCTTCTCCCCACCCTGATATCTGGCTCGCTCGAATCCAGTCACTTCAAAATCATAATCCCCCTCAGGGAATACAGTAAACTCCGCTGAATCCTGCTCAATTTCGTCTTCCCAGTCCAATGCTCTTTCTGTTTTTTCATTCATAATCTCAACCTCCATTTTTTTGTTCAAACGGTATTTCTGTCTTGTCTAAGTCTTTGCGTATCATCTCATAAACTTTGTCCCAAAACGCAACCAGCCAACCCTCTATAAAATCATCCCCGTAATTCTCGATTGGCGTACTCTGCGGGAAGTATCCCTTTTTCGCTACAACCCACTGGATTTCCTCTTCTGATATAAGATTACTTTCCATTAGATCTTTTAACTTCCTTCGAGCTGGCGATAAATCAGACTTTTTCTCTTTCGGAGCTTCCGCGCTTTTCTTCCCGGAATCCCTGCCCTCAAAATCCATTTCCATTTGATTAATGAAGGATGTGTCAACGGCCGGCTTATCCGGCTCAGACTTGGACTCATGGATCTGTTCAGGTTCCGGCTTTGCCGTTTGTACCGGGCTGATTTCCGCAAAGATATGTTTGATTTGTTCGTAATCAAAGGGCATTTCGTCCGGCAGCTCGTGCCGGTTCTTCGCATCCCAGCACGGGTGGTGCGTTGCATACATGACCCGCCTGCCGCCCTGTGCTTTGTTCTTGCCTTTTCCAGCGCCCTGACCGTCCACGTTTGCCACGTAGATTTTGTAATTAGCAAACAACAGCATGTCGGACCATTCCTTTGCCAGAGGGGCAATCTGTTTGGATAACTTCAACTCCCAGTGATCATAGGCGCCCATTTCTTCCGGCTGCTCGATCTTCCTCATAGTCGCGTGGGCGTTTAAGACGATGTTGATGCCTGCCTCCTTGACTTCTTCAAGGAGGTTTAACAGTCTCCCAAACTCTTCCTTCAGGTACGTGTACCCTTTTCCATAACCAAAGCCCTCGATCCCGTCTACCTGCGACTTCGCACAAATATGTTCAACACACATCCGCTCCGCCCAGTCTGCCGTATCAACAACCAATGTGCGGCAGGCGGTCGGGTTATTTTTAAAATATCGCACCTGCTCCATGAGCATGGTCCAGCTACTGGGGGTCGGGGTCCTCGCCACGTCTATCTGTGTAGTGCTGCCCTCCGTATCAATAAAGACGGGGTCTGGAAATTTTGAGGCGAACGTTGTCTTGCCGATTCCCTCGGGGCCATAAATGGTACACTTTACAGCCTTTTTAATGCGTCCTTTTATAAGTTCCATCTGAATTCCTCCCTACATTATTTAGTTCTTCTATTATTGGCTTGTGTTTTTGTGTCAACCCAACGACAATTCCAAGGAGCATAGGGCCCATCTACGTCAATTCGGTCAATAGTACATTCTCCGCGAGGTGCGTCTGCATTATATCCATTTGTCATAGCCCATTTCCGGAAAGCAGAATAATCACTTTTCCATTCTTGACAAATAACAATTCCTCTCCCACCATAATAGAGGTAACAGAAATGTTTCTGGCAGACGCTTTAGAGGTGTACCGGTTAAAGTACGGCGAAGGTGTTACGATTGATAATTATTACATAGCCTTTGAACCGTGTTTGTCTATTGTAAAAATGATTTAATCACATAAAAAAAACCGCCCCGGTGCTACCAACACCAGAGCGGCCAACATAGCCCGTCAAAGACGGCACTACACGATCAATAATAGTGTACCATCTTCGGCGGGCAGGGTCAAGAGTGACCCTGTTATTTTTGTACCCAAAAAGGAGGATACACTATGCAAAAAGCTGAAACTCTGCCCTCTGGCAATGCCCGTGTTCGCGTTTACAGTCACACCGACGATCATGGAAAGAAAATCTATAAGCCTTTTACTGCTCCAACTAAACGAGAGGCACAGCGTCTTGCCGCTGAATTTATTGCAAATCGGAAGAAAGAAACCCAAAGGACATTAAATATTTCTTTAGGGGAAGCTATGGACCAGTACATTGAACTCTCTGAACCAGTCTTATCTCCTACGACAATACATGGATATAAGCGCATCCGGAAAACCAACTTCCAGTGTCTCATGAATGTAAAATTAGTTGACATTACTGAAAATATGCTGCAAAGAGCAATAAATGAGGAAACCCAGCGTAAGGCCCGTAGCCGTCCCACTGGTAATGGCACACTTAGCCCAAAGACCGTTAAAAATGCATTTGGACTTGTATCAGCCACACTGAAGAAATACCGGAAAGAATTCATCTATGATGTAACACTTCCCACCGTCGAAATCAGATCTGCAGAATTGCTTCCACCGGAAATTATATATGAAATAGTTAAGGGAACAGAAATTGAATTGCCTGCCCTTCTCTCTATGTGGTTGAGTTTCTCGCTATCAGAGTTACGGGGCTTAACTAAATCAAAATCTATCATCGGAGGAAAGTATCTGCGTATAAAGGATGTGGTTGTCGATGTGGCTGGTAAGACGATTACTAAAGGTGTTCCAAAAGCAAAGAAGCGAAACCGGTATCTGGAAATTCCTGAATACATAATGGGTCTGATTGAATCCACCCCTAGCGATCAGCTAATCACACTCTCTGGTCACGCCATATATTGCCGCTGGGTACGGCTTTTAGAAAAGAACGATCTACCACACATGACCTTCCATGATCTCCGACACGTAAACGCTTCGGTCATGTCTCTTCTGAATATACCTGAAAAATACGCACTGGAGCGTGGCGGCTGGAAGACACCGGCGGTCATGAAAAATATCTATCAAAGCACTTTTGACGCAGGCCGTGTACAAGCAGACAGTATCATGGATAACTATTTCAATCGTATTGTAGGTATAGAAAAAGAAGAAGAAAAAGCAAATTGAAATAAGCAAATACGTCATGAATACGTCATGAAATTCAAAAACCCACGTAAAAACGCGGGTTTTTAAATGGAGCTGAGGGGAATCGAACCCCTGTCCGAAGACCTTTTCACTTAAGTTTCTCCCATCACAGTTACCGTTTTGACATTCCCTCTGCGGACC
>Ga0153953_1000469_pt1 | contig 14427 bp, 18 predicted proteins | sample TSNJ037MetaG_FD_104718 | JGI IMG/M metagenome (GOLD analysis project Ga0153953, IMG submission 104718) | Attine ant fungus gardens microbial communities from New Jersey, USA - TSNJ037 MetaG | ecosystem: Host-associated > Fungi > Mycelium > Unclassified | place: USA: New Jersey, Wharton State...
AAGTATGTGCTAATACACACAGGAGCAAGCACAGGATATTGGAGAAAGGAAATGCAAAGTACAGCAATGTCAAAAGATGCAGAAAATGCCTTCAAAAAGAGTGCCCGTAAATGATACTGCTCAAGTCCTTAGGGAGATTAAGAGAAAAAATGAGAAATGTGGCTTTCGTGAAAACATGGATGATTGTACATCATCACTGAAGATCGTGAAGAGACGTGAGTTGAGACAGCTCATGTTGTGCGATGATCGGTATGACCGTCTAGACATGGACAGAACCCCAGCTGTTGCATGTCGTCATAGAAGTTTGTTGCTGCGGCTTCGTGGCCTTCTTTGCCGCCTTGGGGCCGCCACCGAGCATAACACCACCGGTGAGGACAGTCGTTTTGCCACCATCGTACGGCGTTACCTCGGTCTTGGTGATGTCAACATAGACACGGGACTGCCTAGCGCGCTCTCTGCGTGACTGCTTGTACTGAACCGATTTTGGTTGCGAGAACCCTGAGCTAGAAGTTTCGTATGAGAACCCCGAACTCGAGTTCGATGATCGGGAGCTACAACGCGAGGTGGGGAGCACGCTGGAAAGCGGAGAAGTCGCACGAAAGGAAGGCGGAAATTTGTCGACTGCAGGAGTGAGCCAGGTGGGTGCCCTGACATGATCGGCGATCATGGCAAAGAGTTGCTCGTCTTCCTCTGCATCAGCCTCCGAAAGTTGCTGAGAAAGGGTCTTCTCGGGAAGAGTACATTGAGCAGGGTAGCGAGGATTAGGAATACAGATTGCGGGGGAGGACAGCTCACCAGCCCAGACTGTGATGAGTTTGGACTTGGAGCCAGGCGCAGATGCAAATCGGAGGCTGACACGACCGGGATTGACAATGAAGTCAAACTCGCGTCCACCAAGAGCATTCATCCACTGGTCCCACTGGATGTTGACGGCGATACAGGTGGCATAGATGGGTCGGGGTGGCGTGGCAGAAGGAGACAGAGTGAGGCAACGACGACCGGAACCATGAAGAGGCTCCTTAACGTCCCAGGAAGGAGCATAATAGGGAATGAGGTTAGCCTCAAGAATCATCTGAAGCTTAGTGAGGATGGAAGGGGAGAGCGAGTCCACAAGAGGACGAGTGAGGAAGGAAATGGCATAAGCGACGGTCTGAGAAAGGTTTGCGGAGGTAGAGGTCATGGGTAGAAAGATCGTGAGATAAAGATACGTATATATATGTATCGACCGGCGATAGAGATGGATCGAAAGCAGTAGCGATGATCGCAGGTAGGAGACTGTACGAGGATAAAGGAGAGTTTGGTCAGCTTTATGAAGCGCGGGGTGGGTGATCGAGAAGACTTGCCAGTGACTGCGCAAGCCAAGGCACAGGGGGCACGAGTCAGAGCGGGTTTGGAACGAGGCCGACAAACTCACCACGGGTGAATATTCAATAGGAGGGACCCGAAACCTGCATAATCATTGTGGCGGTCTCTTTATAGAATAAAGTACAAGGCGAATCTTGAGATCATCCCAAATCCGGCGCTCCCTGTTACCTTCTGTCAACAATACAAAAAGGTCTGTTCCCCTTCGTGTTTCGGATTGTTTTATTGTACTTACCTTACGCGATGGTTTCAGCCAGTCAACGTCACACTTACCAGCACAGTTACCTCTTGCTTCCCGGTTTGCCTATGGTCGACACCCGTTTCGACAGAACGTGACATCCGTCAGCTGACTGATCCTTAGTCGCTCAGGATTACGAGGGCAAGCATTTGGCAAATACCGAGATTGAAACTCCGACGCTCGAACCTTATTTGTATATATCCACAGAACTTCCTCGTTGTTCGTGTGCTCGCCACAGCTCGAGAACGAAAGCATTTGTCATTTAACACCATTTTCTCAAAACATACACAATGGTGGGTATGTTTGAGCTTGTTGACTTTGATTGTCGCTCATCATCTCTTTCGCCAGCCTCTTGCTGTTGATTTGCTTAATCCTTCTCTCGAATCCCAAAGAAAACAGCACAAGTTGAAATGTCTTGTGCAGCAACCGAAATCTTGCTTTTTGGATGTTAAGTGTCCAGGTGAGTTGATCCTGCTACTGTTCTGTCTTTCCTTGACTCATGTTCTTATCACAGGCTGCTTGAATGTCAATGTCATCTTTTCAAATCCCTCCACTGTCATCCATTGTTCTTCCTGCTCAACAATCCTATGCCAACCTACTGGTGGTAAGGGAAGGTTAACTGAAGGTGCGATTGTAACCCACTCAAATGATCTATGATTGTTCACTCTGAATCTCCATTTTACTCAGGTTGCTCATTCCGTAGAAAGAACTAAAGACCCTGAGTTTTCTTTCCGTATTGTTTTGAGGTTTCTGATCCCTTGTGAATCCCGACCACCACCAAAATCATTGCCTTGTCCTTCTCCCTTAGTCTAATCATATCTTCCTCCTTCCATTGGCACTGTCACACTGTGATTCCTGTTCTTGTAGCCTGTCTAGGGAACAGTCACTGTCATTAAAGGGTATCTGTATGAAGTAGGTCGTGTGACAAACTGGTAACGATCATTGATTATCGTTCGTGAGCACCTTCTAGTTGTTGTCGCTCTATTTGAAGGTGGATGCCAATGCTGCTGTAACTATGTTGAAATTGCTTATGCTTATTGTTCTTTCATTTACTGAGTGTCATGGCAATGCTATTGACTTCCTGATCCTTTCCCTTCATGTGCCAAGCCCCATGAAATAGTAGACAATAGATTCTTCCATAAATGGATGTTCTATCTTTAGTTAACACTCCCAGCAATGCTACAAACAAAACTAGATACGCCCATTATATCAGCTAGAATTTCGTGGGTGTCAGGGTTCAATTCTTCTAGGCACTTTGTTCCTTTCTAGCACGTGTCATAGAATGAACCATTCTACCCCAATAATTGATTCCTCGAACATGCCAGCATTTGACGATGCATCGATATATTCCAAATTCAAAGCTTCGCAAACGAATTCGAGATAGGCATGCCTATATCCGAGACCGGTTGCCTCTGAGGTTCTCGAGCGTCTGCACGTACAACACCTTCTTGTGACGTTACCGCTATGAGCCTCCCGTCTTGGGTATAGATCTGATCCACACACACACACACAAGGAGCGATGTAATACAATCCCATGGTGACAATGAGATAATGCCACACACCGAGCATATCCATGCATACAATGGCATTCCCAGTCGGCACGAAAATTGACAGGAAAGCGACGAATTTTCAAGTTTTATGTGTAAAGTAGGGTTGTTAGTCTTTCTTTGTTTAATGCGGTATCAGGGTAACGAACTTTCCCATGAGTAACTCCACGGCCACCCCCTGTTCGTGGGGAAGTCATCTGTTCATGATGTACATACAAGGAATGGACACGTGCAGATGAGTGAAGAAAACGCGAAGTGTCAGTGAAAACTTTGCATATATAATTATCACTTACGACGTAAAGAAGCCAATCCCCGCAGTGGAAGTCGTCGCTACAATTGAGTCAGTTTAGCACAGCTTTTTACAGAACAAGAGTGCATATTAACCTATAGTACCAAATAGCATGATCTAACGATGACTGATATGATGCAGTGTTCAGCTTACGAAACGGCAGGGTGTTGGTGATCATGGATACCCACTTTCATGTTGAGGGCTGTGGGCCCTCGACCACCTCGTTGAAGACCAAGACTTTTCACAGCTGTGTCGATGCTGTATTGATTTAATGAGAGTTAAACAAATCAAGATTACTACCAGACTTACAGACGCATGTCGGAGATATACCCGAGAATGCACTAATTGATGCCGATATTGTATTGTCTAGACCTGAAAACGAAGCAAACTTACTTTCTGGAAAGGAACGTCATAATGTGGTATATCCTTTGCCTTTATCCAATACATTATCAGGATCGTTCCATCCGGTCCCTCTTGGTATTCGGCGGCAAGTTTAATAGCCAAAGGACCCCGAGCTTGTTCCTGTAGGACAAGTCATTTCAGCAAACGTTGATTCTGAAAATTATCTTCCTGATAACACACCTCAGCCAATTGCTTATAGATTTCTTTAGCCCTCGGATCTAGGCTCTCCTGCTTAGCTGACCTCAGAAGTCTATCTTCATCCAGCTCGCATTCTTCTGGTGGTCGAACAGAAGGCATTGGAGATTGATGTCCAGGCTGCCAAGGCTCTGGTTTCTTGAACGAGCAGAGCATGACAAAAATCACACGACCGTTTTGAATAGCTTTGACGACTCGAGTAACATATGTTCGTCCATTCCGAACGCGGTCAATTTCGTAAAGAATAGGGACAGCCCAAGAAGCACTAGTCAAAAAATAACACTGGTGTAGGCCGCCAGCATCATCTATTAGTCGTTGCCAAAATATCTCTGGACTGAGTCATACGTGAAGGGACTAGAGGCCACATTTAGTGAAGATGCAAGAGGTAAATTTCAAAATGCTCACATGAAGAGAATACTGCGGGTCTATAGCATTCGTCACCGACACTAACGCTTGACTGATTACCTGGCTGGTTCCAAGATGTGGTCTAAGATGGACTTCGATACCAAAATATATCAAGACTAACCCGCCAAAAACTCCTCGAGCCCGTAGAGGTACCCAAAGCGATTTGGACCGGTAGATATTGGTCTCGATCCTCTCAACTTCCAAAGACCTTGAGATGTGTCGGTGTTCTATTTGATTCACTTCGCTTGACATTTCCTGATTCACTATGTCACTTCAATCATGAACTGGTAAAATTTGGCATACAACGAATTTCTAACCAGCGTACCTTAGCGGATGTTGCCTGAGGTGAGGGAGTATGAACCTCTTGAGGGCAAAAGTCGGCTAGAGGTTGAGCGGAGGCGGAGAGTTGGCTAGTTGGCTAAAGTCTGTGCCGAGATGCCGGATATCATGGGGCATTAGTAGAAGGATTTATTCTTAGAATGCACACCAACATTCTGCATGATCATCCTGGATTTTTCACAGTTACTGCAATGGTCGGCTGTCATAAAGATCTGAAAGCAATTCCCGTCGTAGTTTTCGGTACCTGAAGAGCACCGTAGCGGCACAACCGTCCCATCCTCACGATGATGGTCGAAGAATCATCCCACCATGATATGGTAATGTCATGGCCGGGAGCTACCCTGTTGGATGACTTCCAAAGATTGAAGTATCATCCAAACACTAATTTAAAGGCACCGCATCTACACTGCATTATATCCGCGATTCTCGAAGTCTCTAAAAATTTCTACGGATAAAATATCGGAACCACGTTCTTAGATCCTATAGGGTTCTCGGCGTTTCATTCGTTATGAGAATTAAAACATATCCCTATGTTCTAAGCAGGGGTCGGAACTTCATCAGCTAATGATACATGTCTCACATCGTTTCACCCGCGGTTGCAGGTCGGACATGTCAATTCCAATTTGGTTAACTCAAGGGTCGACCATGAAATGCGGATTGACTGGGCAATGGAAACAATAAATAACAATCCTCCATGAGCGCTCATACATTTGCAAGTGTCAGCACTGGTTTTATCACCTGATCTCATGGAAAATAACTCAGGTGGCAATGACGTACCTGCCTAGAGTCCGAAGAATTCGGTTCGGATAAACTAAACAATGCAAGGAGTGAGGTCTAGAGCTCCTCAAATTCCAGAGTAAATCCGCATGTATGACATATCTGTAAAGAAACACCGGTGTCACCTTTCTCACTAGGACCAAATGAATGTTTGTGCTCTTCATCTTTCTTGCGTTGCCAAACGCTCTCCTTCGTCTTTCTCCGCAGCTCTCGTAAACTCTGTTCGAATTTCTTATTCTTTTTCTTTCTCTTCTCGGACAGTCGTCGCTCATACTCTGCGTCGAGTCCTTCAGGAGACCCCCACTTCTTCCAGGCGAACTCCTCGACTTGATATCGTAAGTACAACAGCATATTTGCGTATGTCGACTTATGCGGGTTGGCTTTCAATAAATGTGGCAATGCTTCCTCGTCTCGCATCTCGGGGTCTGTCAAGAGATAGTCCTACATCGCCGTCAGCAATAATCAGTCAAAAAACCAAAATACTCACCTCTTTACACTCGGTCTTTGTCAACAAGCTATAAGTCTCCGGTTTCTCATTCTGGCATTTCTTACAGACCAAACATCTGAAAACTTTTCGGAACTGATGGTCAATATCCAGTGAACCACAATCCCTACATTTCAGAGATTGCATGGAATCTAAAACAATAGCTATTATACAATGGTCAGGGCTAGATTTGTAAACCAGGGTCAAAACATACGAGGCTCTTGATCCTGCCTGGCTCTTTCCCTTTCCCTCTGCTTTTCCTTCCGAATACGCTCTTCATCAACTTCTTTCCCGTCCTCGACAAGAAAACCTCCTTTTGAGTTGACCATCTTGGATAAGTCATATTCAAAGTAAGTCCCAAGCCTCGAATCACGCTTGAGGGGCTGAGACTTTGAGGGTCCGATTTGTGGTGTAGTGGCATCAAACGGCCGCTTGTTATACGCATTGACTTTATCAGACGGTGACCGTTCTGATTCTTTCAGTCGCTGTGCAGCCTTCGCTATACCTGTGCATTAGTGTTGAATGAACCAGATGAAGGAAAGGGGAATGACCTCGCAATCTATTGATTTCAATATATCGTGCTTGATCAGGTGAAGACTGTGTTTGTGTTTGTGTTATAGGCGGTGATGGTCGCTGAGCTTCCGACATTGTGATATAACCTGTGATAGAACCTTGAAATCATTGGAATGCAAATCATAACGAGTATCACGTGCTAATAATATATAGTTAATAGTGAAGCATAGTGTACAAGGTATGCAAACAAAACCATAAAACAGGCAAACCCAGGTGTATATACATCTAATCAGCTGGCGATACATGTGCTGAGTCAACACCGAAAGTTGTGATAGGCGAAGATTTTGAGGGAGCCGACTCATCAGCAAGAATATTATCTACGTTCATATCACCCATTCCTGCCTCCCACTCTTTGGCTTCCTTCGGTGAAGAGAATGTAGATGTCATACGAGAAACCCCATTCACCAAACGTGTTTTTGTGCCATTTTCCTCAACCGGCGGCGTATCATCCAAATCCATATACATATCTTCTGGAGTATCCGTCGATGCTTCTTCATCGGCTGTAATGTTTGATGAGAATATGCGCACAGTGGTAGTGTGACCACTGGGACCTGCACCATGAGTAGGTGCTGAACCTGATGCAAGAATGCCAATGTTAATCCCATATTTGAGCTTACTGTCACTATCACTGCTCTCGCCACGGCCACGTCTGCGGTGACTCATATGATCGCGTCGACCACCGCCCTCATCATCTGAATCCGAAAGTTCGCCGTCAGCTTGTCTTCGTGAGTCAAGTAGCCGGCGCGGCCGCCGTTCATTTGGATCATCTTCATCCTCTTCTTGGTTCTCATCGTTCAGAAGATCATCAATGGGCAAGTTGGGTCGGTCTGTAGGTTGTAATCAAAATCATATTAGGCTGAGAATAAGAACCATACGTTGCATTTGTACACTCGGAGGACCACCAGCATGCCTCAAGTTTTCGATCACAATTCGTTTTACTCGCTCGAGATAGGGAGGGGTGTTCAAATCATCCATGTTCGAGGACTTGACATCTAGTTTATAGTCTGGACCAAAGTACTCATAATATTCATTTACAGGAATGTCTGGAATTGGGCATGGGTCAATACGGTGATAAGTATGGGCAGCTAAATCTCACCTGGTGCGAGTTCGAAGCCTGCAGCAAGACCAGTTTCGTAAGCCCAAGCACGGCTTACATTTCGCATCGTATAACCTCCACCTCCAAGCAACAATAATGGTTTGTTGAACGATTTCACAAATCGCACACAATTTGCGTGACCTGTTCTCTGTAATCAGAAGAGAAGTTTTTTTTCAGGAAAACGATTTGACCTCGCATCGAAAGGTTGAGGCAGCCAAGCTTGTCTCCGGAAAGCGAGTCGGTCCCACACTGTAGGACGATGGCTGATGGATCGTAGGACTCCATCACCAGTCGGATGACCTGATGATTGGTCAATGGTGATATTAGAAGAACAGTGAAAGTGCGCACAGGCTCAAACACAGATTTGTAGTTCTCATCCGAGATACCATCACGAAGAGGGAAGTTCAACGCATAGTACTTGCCCTTCATCACACCAACGTCCTGACGGCAAATTAAGGTCGATCAGGGACAACACCTTATTAAGATTACTCACTCGTAGTTCACCTGTACCTGGGAAATACTCGCCATACTTATGGAAGCTCACGGTCATTACGCGGTCAGTGGTATAGAAAGCTTCCTCAACACCATCCCCATGATGGACATCGATGTCAATGTACAGGACACGGTTATGATACCTAACCAAAACTGTTTCAGAGAATATTCATGAGTCATCGATGGGCTAGCGCACATACCGTAATAGCTCGAGGATTCCCAATACAATGTCTAGTTTGAGGAGTGAATCAAGAACAAGCACGTAGTAGAGGGATGAGAAAAACGGCAACCTACCATTCACATAGCAGAATCCACTTGCCTCACTTTTTTTCGCGTGATGCAACCCACCAGCCCAGTTGATCGCAATATCACATTTGTCGCGACTCAGTCTAGCAGCTCCCTCTAAAAGGATGCATTGGAGAAGGGAAAAAGAAAGGTTGGAAATCCAGCTCACCCATAGACCCACCAGCTGAGATGGAGCAATAGTCAAAGAGGCCATCGAAAACAGGACAATCGTCTCCAACATTATCTAAATTGGAAGAGCAGAAATGGTCAACGCAATCCTTAACATGGAGATATGAGCGTACATTTGTGCTGCTCCCTCACAAAAGAGTTCATATTTGAGGGTGTGATTTTGCTGAGGAATTCAACGTAGTCATCTGAGTGGAATTGGGTCATTTCTCGTTTTGTTGCAGGTTTTGCACGCTTTTCAAACATCAATCAAGATATCCGTGAAGGGATGATACTATCGTGAGTTAGAGTGACATGCATGAGATCAGTAATGACCTACAAATATTTCCATCTTCTCGTAAAGCCCGTAGTTCATCACGAGAGAATGGCACATACGTATGCGCGTAGGCTTCATCCTATGGCGATCACCACCAAAATAATTATAGAAGTCGTCTAGAAATGATGCAGAGCACATCTTACGGGTGCCCTGGTCCATAATGAAAACCACCGATGTCAGAGTCGAAAAAGTAACACTAGGATAGGTGTGAGCGGGTCAATGAGCTTGACGTTGCAGGGCATAAAATGAGCGGGGCTCACAACACGTTTCTTTTGCTCTCCCGCAATAGGAATCATACGCTCTGACATGGTTGGAAGATGTGAAAGGTTAGATGACTGTATTTATTTCTATCCAAAAGGACAGTTGGACAAATTTAGCGCAAACAGCAAATGTGCACGTGCCTCCAAGAGACACTTGGCTTAAAGAGTACAAACACTATCCACGCACTGATATTGACGTGAAGAGAAATAGAAATTACAGACAAGATTAAAAATATATTAGGAGACACGAGGAATCAAATTTTTGCCTTTCCTAAAGGCGCTATGCGATCTGAATGATGTTAAGCTAAATCATAGGTCAGGAGCAACGGAGATGATTCACCCTGATGCACCAAGGTAGAGGGAGCATATCCGAAATCTTCTGTGAGCTTGATATTCTATCTCAGCTATCCAGTGAGTCTGCATTCGGATAGCAGTATTGATCTCTCACCATTTCCCCAGCAAGCACTCGGACCTGGAATTGTGTGAGCTGCATTCATAATGGCATATCTGATTATCTACCATCGACCAATGATGCACACAATGTAGGCTAGCAAACCACAGCTAGGCAAGCCAGTAATCAGTGGTATCATTTGAAGCGCGGGCTTGAATCGCACCTCGCGTCCGAAAGTAGATTGGAACTCCTGCGCATAGGGTGTCACTGCATGTAATGTGATGGGTGCCTTCATATCTGCGGTTAAAACCAATTCTTCAAGCTGACTTATTGCGTCGAGTAGGGCTTCCTTCGCGCTTGCACGGCTAGTTTCCATTGGAGTATTCCGGATGCGAGTATCATACGATAGAATATGCGGGGGAGGCTGCGACATACAAGCCACCAGTAGGACAAAGTGATCCCTGGCATGGCGCAAGTGTTTACCTGGCAGACATGAGATTTGGTAATTTTCGACGCATCTCGGCTGATGCGCACCGATAGTAGAGCCAGAGAGATATTGAGAGCTCACCGACAACTGGTCATCGGAGGTCAAATAATTATCTAAAAGATGGACTGCTTGGAGTAAAACGGTCCTCGCAACTGACAGCTGCTGCTGTAGAGAATCGTCATGGTCATTCAGGCAAGAGTCAAAAGTATTCGAAGCTGGCATGGGTGAGTGGGAGAGAAGCAACTTAGTTTCGCATAAGCATTGGAGCCAGATGACACCCTCCCCCAACGCATAGAAGTTCCTTCCTTTCTTGTTCCAGTCTAGAACATCAGGATAAAAATTGTTGCCATTCGCTTGTTAAAAACAATGTATACAACTATTCCTCAACCAAATTTCGAACAGCCCACAAAACAAAAGAGCTTGTCCGAACTCAAGGTGAGAATCGGATTCATTCTTCCAAAGCCTGACCTGCGGCGATCTGCAAGAGTTCGTCGAATGAGAGACAGGAAGCGAAAACAGGGAGCAACCGTCATCATCACTTTGGAACTTGATGAAAAAAAAAGTTGTGCTGCCTGGGGTAACTCTCTGCTGACTAAGGACCATCACAGAAGTATCTACCCACCATCGTTCACGCCTGGTCCTACTAATCTCTCTCTCCGTTAATATGTTCTCGACTCTCCGAACAGCTGGTGTCCTTTCACGCGTACGTTTTCTATATTTATCAAGTCAGCAATTTTTGACGGAACTTCAGGCTGCAGGTGTAGGTCAGAGGCGGTTCCTCTCCATCCATGAATACCAATCAATGAACCTTTTGAATTCCGTGAGCCAGCTTCGCCACTTTCTGAATTCGCAGACCTGATCTTGCAGGAAAAAATCTAGTTTGGAATACCAACGCCAAAGAGTGTTGCTGCTAAAACACCCCAAGAGGCTTTCGATGTCGCCAACAACTTTGGTTAGCTTTGGGAGAATCATAACCTGTTATCGGGTTTCTTCCTAATTTTCCTTGCAATAGGCACGAGTAAACTTGTTATCAAAGCTCAAGTCCTTGCAGGTGGTCGTGGCAAGGGCAAATTCAACACTGGTTTACAGGGAGGTGTCCAGATGGTTGAGAAGTAGGTATTCTTTTCTAGGGCAGCATGGAACGTCATCACAAGCTAACTCCATGCGCCTTTGATTTAAAAAAATCAGCCCTCAACAAGCCAAAGACCTTGCAGCGCAGATGATCGGGTCAAAATTGGTCACAAAACAAACGGGAGCTGCAGGTCGCATCTGCAATGCGGTGTGTGTGCAAGGTTTCAAAGAATAAGTTTCTTGTGGCCCTGACCTCATATCTTCATAATTTATAGGTCATGCTTGCCGAACGTCGTGAACCGGCGCATGAATATTATGTCGCGGTTTTGAATGATCGCAAGTCTCAAGGTGTCGTTCTCGTCACTTCTGCACAGGGCGGTATGAACATCGAAGAGGTCGCCGCTAAGGACCCTAGTGCCATCATCACCACTCCCATCGACTTTGAGAAAGGGCTCAGCAAGCCCAAAGCGATCGAGGTTGCCAAGAAGCTCGGCCTCAGTGACACTGACACTCAAAACCAGGCAGCAGACATCTTTATCAAGCTTTATAATATCTTCAAGGCCAAGGACGCCACGCAGATAGAAATCAACCCTATGGCTCTTGCCAAAGACGGCCAAGTTCTCTGGTGAAGCTCACAAAAAAAACTCACTCAACACGCCTTTGTCACTAACCAAGTACCCTTTTTTTTTTTCAGCATGGACGCCAAATTTGGTTTTGACGACAACGCAGAGTTCCGTCAAAAAGACATTTTCGCACTCCGTGATATCTCACAAGAGGAACCATCCGAAGTCGAGGCACAACGAGCCAACCTCAATTTCATCAAGCTCGACGGTAGCATTGGTTGTTTGGTAAACGGTGCTGGTCTTGCCATGGCTACGATGGACGTCCTCTCATTGCACGGTGGCAACCCCGCCAATTTCCTTGATGTCGGAGGGTCAGTCTCGATTTTGAGTTTTGAATAAAAAAATAAAAAATATTTCGCGTTTCTCATTGTTCAATTTTTTAAGAGGTGCTACTCCCGAGACCGTCAAGAAAGCATTCGAAATTCTCCTCGCCGATTCGGGCGTCAAGAGCATCTTTATCAACATTTTCGGTGGTATCATGCGTTGTGATTACATCGCTGAGGGCGTCATCAAAGCCACCAGAGAACTCGGTCTCGACATCCCTCTCATCGTCAGACTAAAGGGTACAAAAGAGGAGGAAGCGAAACAGTAAGTCTCTTTTTTTTGAAACGACAAGGGGAGCACCTGACGTTCTACATTCCTTTCAAATAGGATGATTAGGGAATCTGGTCTCAAGATCGTTGCATTTGACAGTTTAGACGATGCAGCTGCCGAAGCTGTCAAACTCGCCGTATAGATTGACTTGAAGCACCTTTTTTTTTTCATCCGAATAGATCATTTCATTTTTTTCCCGTTTGAACATCATCCAGTTATTATATTCCCCTTTTGTATGAAATATACTTAATTTCGTTCTAAAAAAATGCTTCGCATTGTTTCTTTTCCCATTCCTTCACAAGAACAATTCGGTCTTGGTATAGGAAGAAAGAGAGAGAAGGGGAGGGGAAAGACGGTCATGCCCAACTTCCTTCCACATCTCATTCCTCTTATAACGCAACAAAATTCACACAACAGGACTTTTCTCTCTCTCTCTTTTTTTTTGTGTACTGCAATAGATACAACAGCAAACAATGACAACGGCGGGTATTGTAGGAGGAAAAGAAGGGGAGGAGAAAGAAAGAAAGAAAGAAAGAGTAATAGGACAAAAAAAAAAAAAAGAAAAAACTTCTTTTCTCTTCTCAAAACAAAAACTCAAAAACACACATCTGATAAAATAACTCGATGCACCAAAAACGAGGACAAACCACAAGAACGAAAAAAAAAACCCCAAAAACACAAGAGTTTCACCATGGTGACCTAACATAACTAGCAGGATTATACGTCACCGTCGTATGTTGTTGAAGTTGAAGTTGAAGCTGTGGCTGATGTTGATGTTGATGTTGATGTTGATGTAGCTGAAGTGATTGTCCTTCTAATGCATTCACACAAGGTGGTATATCTACTCTCGACTGTCCTCTCCCAGGCGTCCCAACAACAGCAGCAGAAGGTGGTATTGGAGGCGGAGGAACACCCATATACGCAGTAGCAGCAGCATGATTTTGCTGCGGTACAGGCTGCATAGGCATCATCGCAGGACTAGTCACATACATTGCCGCTCCAGGATGAGCCTGGGCATGAGCATGAGGCATGGCAGGACTCAAATGCATAGGCACACCTCGTCCCCTCCCACCACCACCACCACCATTCGTCCCAACCGCAGGTTGCGGTTGTCCCGTCCCCATCCCTCCCATAGGATGTCCATAACTCGGCGTCGCAAAAGGTACCATATGAGTCGGATAAGGCGATAAAACAGGCCTCATAACAGCACCAGGATTCCCAGGTCCAGAAGGACCCGGCGGTATCCATAACGGAGGCCCCGAGTACACCCGCATCGAAGGCGGTCCATGCCCATTCACCCCCAAACGACTCGCAACAGGACTAGAACTGACTTGATGAGAATAAATCACAGCCTGGCTAGGCGGCTGGGAAGAATAATCATACAAAGGCTGCGGCACTCTCATCGCATTCGTAGGTGACATGGGGGAATAAGAATACGGCGATCGTGTACAAGGCGTATCACTGCTCGATGGTGGAGACATCAAAGTCGGATTTCTATTCAGAGTCGTTGACGAATTGGAGGGAGGAGAAGACGAAGGTACCTTTTGGAAAGCCTTGGTCACCTCATGTAACGACATGCGCGACGCAGTCGTCGGTAGCGTAGAGGGAGGCGTCTCTCCATCTTCAGATTTAACATCTTGGATAGAAAAATTCACCGTAGCCAAATCATCCACAATGTCTTGTAAAGAATTGACAGAATTCCCAGCAGCTTTGTTGGGCTGCGACCATACAGCTTTCAGGTGTTCTGGATCGGGTACTCGAACACTTCCCGCGTCCTTGATAGGAACATTTAAAGATGACCTTCCCCAGGACGAAGTCGTAGACGGATAGCCAGGCGAAGAAGCAGAAGAAATACTACTTATCGTAGCCTGTATGAAAAAATCAATTGCAGCTCTTATCCAGCAACAAGTTGCACTCACAGATACTTCCATAGCTTTCGTCTCGGGTGCCTGGAGCTGACCGATCGCGGAAGCAGAAGGCGAAGACAAAGACGTTGTCGTCAGACCGGAAGCCTC
>Ga0153953_1000470_pt1 | contig 14408 bp, 21 predicted proteins | sample TSNJ037MetaG_FD_104718 | JGI IMG/M metagenome (GOLD analysis project Ga0153953, IMG submission 104718) | Attine ant fungus gardens microbial communities from New Jersey, USA - TSNJ037 MetaG | ecosystem: Host-associated > Fungi > Mycelium > Unclassified | place: USA: New Jersey, Wharton State...
ATGGAGAACGCGCCATGGGTGGAAGATAAGTGGACTTCATCCTGGTGGTCAGATCACTTGCAGACAAAGGTTTTGTATGGATGAGATTGATGATATTCCCACGCGCACAAGCCCCTATAAGGGAAACACATGTTTTGATGTGGACCGATAAAAGATGATGGCTCGGGAACCTCAGCTGCAACATCGTAGGACTTCACTTCAGAAACGCAAAGTGTCATCTTGAATCACGTATGAAGGAGTATTGTCCAAGTCGGTGTCCCTTACAGTCGCTGAGCTACTTTTATCACGGTCTGAACACAATATCGAGCCAGGAATAATCATGATGACCGGGGACATCGCAGCCGGCATTGCGCGTGCATGTCAAAGGCTGTGAGATGAAGCGGGCTGATTGCCAGGTTTACAAACGAGCAGTAGGAGCCACCCAGCGAGATTCTAGAGGCTATGCTGGGGATATGAGGCTATTCTGGGGATGTAGGGCCATGCAGGACGATGAGGCACCAGGCTACTAGTGATGTGGATGACTTATGTCAAAAGACCTAATGAACAGACGGGACACGTGATGGAGAAAAGAGACTTGAAAGACGGAGGCAAGGCCAGTGATTTGGAGCGACGTTTTGCGACAGTGCTTTGGTGGCGCTTTGGTGCGTAAACTATGCATTTCACACGGTCACGTTAATCTTACCTAACAAAAAATTTGTAAGCGCTTGCATGAATCCTGCGACAGTGCGCTTTGGTGCGTATACCATGCACTGCCCACGGCCACGTTGCCACTTTTGATCTTACTGACAAAAATTTTTTTGTTGGTTTCCTCTTTCGTACATGGCCACTAGTGTTGCCCCTCCCCAGGAAATGTCCAGGCGACAAGTCTCCTGCTGTGCCCATCGGAGCCCCCAGGGCACCGCCACACAGTAATCTGCATACCCTGTCGTACGTCTCCCCGTTTTCTTCCAAAACAACCCCTCACCCTCTCCAGGCCCCTCAGAATTCCCAGCCTGGAGATCCTTTCTATGATCACGAGAAAACTGCTCGTATCTGCGCTCGCTTCACCACGCATCTATTTGCATGCCCAGAAAATCCTCCCTCATCAGGAACATCTGTCAGTCCTATCCATGGCAAACTTCATCGCCTATGCTCTCCACCGCACACAACTTCATTCTGCTGTCACTTATGCTGCTCTTGTCCTCTTCTTAAAGCTCGCTTCCCCACAGCACGTGGGTTGTCGGAACACAGATTATTTATATCCGCATTCATGATTGCCTCCGAGGTGATCTGCGATGACACCTATTCTTGGACAGTTGTTGTTCAGGCAACGTTCACTCTACGGGAGATAAATCAGATGCAGAGGGAAATGTGTGGTTATCTCGACTAGGAGATCAACGTTGACAATGAGATATCGTCCAAATTCGAGTCTGCCTTATTACAGGACTTTGGTGTAGATCGCAAGAATATCCCAATGACATGGTCTCTCGGAGAGCAGCAAGAGCAGCGGCCTCCACTTCCAACACCCCTGTGCCAGAACCAAATTCAACGACATCTCTTGTCCCTGGATTTGTTCAGCGCGCAAGTCACTCTCAGAATCCCAATCTCAGCGTGAGTCCTTGTCCACATTCACATCAAGAACATCTCCGTCGTCAGCCTCATGGGTTGGTTCAAGCACGCCTGATACCCCTTCTTCGTCATCGTCAAGTTCGTCTTTGCCTATGTTCATTGGGTCTCCACGGATCCGAATAACGGTGAGTTATCAAATCCCCACTGTTGATCATTTACCTCCGTTCAAAATTGACCAAATTCCTGTTGTGCATCTGCTCAAAGAAATATGTTTGCTTTTTTTTTGGGTCATCGATTTATTACACGGTGCTCGATCGCAGTCCGTGGAAATATGTTTGCTTTTGCAACGCCTTCTTCATAGTGATATTAATTATGCACATAGATACCCTTGACCACACTTTGTATATTATATCAATTTACATATGTTGCACAGTATTTTCGAAGATGTGGGAATATGGATTGTTCCTGATTCGCCTAATACAACAAGTGACACAGACTCAATCTTTTTTTAAAAATCATAAATTTATAACGCGGTGCGCCTAATGAAAAAAGTGAAATAAAACCTAAATCACTCGCAACTGATCCAGACACAAGAGAAGTGAGAAAAGAAGAAACAGGAATAAAGGAGCAGCACTCAATGACTCCGTGATAGCACCCCACGTTAAGTGATGTTGCTTGACCAAGCAAACGCTCCAGGGTTGTCTGTTAGGAACAGGACAAAATCTTTGATCACTATGCGATCGCTATTTTTGTAGATGAACCGACTACAATTCAGAATGTGACCCTCCTGTGACTGCAAGAGCAAGCATGATTACTTGACACATGCTCAATCCTCGTGAGCGCCACAAGAATGAACCCCCGTCACTGACGTAAATTGCCACGCGAGGGCCTATCTGGTTCCTTATGTTGATCTCCTTCTATGGTTATGAGGTTTTCACCTGTGTCGAAGGCATGGGCGTCAATATTCACTAATTCTGAATGGAGCTAACTATTATATTGACTTCACTCACTTGTTGACTTTTGGGAAACTCGAGCTGATCTAATGTAACTGGCAGAGGAAAAAAACATCGGCAACTTTCAAATTTTTGAGTCTGATGGAACGGTCCTCCAATATCCGAAATTTAAGGCCCACAGTCAGCGGGACCGTGTATTTAGTATTGATCATTCCAAACAAGGTCAGCAGTTATAAATTAAGTCATCACATGCTCCTTGTATGTCACGCATTTCAGCCCACACATGGCCTTAGTCTTAACCCGCGAGATATTAAATGCGGTGACTTTCTTGCGAGGGGTTCACACGCCCCAAAGATGCCGACTGCCAAGCCTCCCAGTGATGATAAAGAAATCGTCATGACTGAGGGACTGGACAAAGCCGAAAATGACCTGGCAATGGCTCTGGCTCCTGTGGCACGAGACGAGCCGATTGTAACGAGGAGAGAGTTATGGAGTTATTACAGTATGTGCTTGCATCGACCCAGTCAAGGTTATCGACTCTCACTATAACACAGTGTATTACAACGGGAATAATGTTCGTTCTTGATATCGCCTATATTTTGTGGCTCTAAAACGGCGTATGACAGGGTGTCGGTCCCAATGGCTTCTCCATGACCTTGTTTCAATCCCTCGCTACTGCAGCTGGTTACGACCCTACAAGAGGACCCGGGTCTTCGTGTCTCGCACAAGATGCATCAGGACAATGCGTACTTCCGTGGGGTGGTGGAACGAAAGCAGTCGCAAGTATAGTTCTGATTGCGAACGGCGTTAGCTTTGCCGCTATGACACTGTTATTCACTACTATCGGCTCAGCTGCAGATTACGGAATATTCGGGCGGTGGTTACTGTTCTCAGTGACAGTCATATGCTGGGCTGCCCAATTTGCCAGCATGAGCTTGACGGGTAGGTGATAAGTCTCTTTTCGCGAAATTAAATCGGCAATCATTTCCAATAGAGCCTTCTCGGTGGGGATTAGCCATGGCATTGTTCATGATTGGTTTCATCAGTTATGGGGCGACACTCGTATTCTTCGCAGCTGCCTTTCCGAGACTAGCCAGGAATACTGCACACGCACGAGAGTTGCGAGAGAAATATGAGGTAGGGGGAGTCGATCTGGAGGAGTATGAACGTGAAGAGAGCTTAGAGAAGAACAGAATCAGCAACATCAGCACAGTATGATTGCCTGTGATCTCATTGTTGCCTCTTGACAAATCATGCGATAGGCACATAGCAATATTGGCTACATCATCGTTCTCTGCTTGAATCTCTCCCTACTTCTGCCTTTGAAGAACAATCCCAAGGTTAATAATTACTGTATCATCCTGTACGCATACAATTTCTTGTTCAAGAGCGGGTCTAAATGACCCACTTCAGAATCAATGCGTGGTGGGTTATCGCTGGAATCTGGTGGTGTGCGTCTCCCTATACTCTTGTTTGTCACCGTCAAGACTGATTTTGTCCCCAAAGTCATCTTCCAGCAACATCGCCCCGGGCCCCCGCTGCCCAAGGGCGAAAGCTACCTAACAATTGGTTGGAAACAGATCTGGCTTGCAAGCAAGCAGTACAAGAAACTCCCTAGTACATTTATATACCTTTTTGCGTTTTTCCTCCTCGCAGACGTAGGCCTCTCCCTAATCCTCTCAATATAGATCTAGACTGATATTGCGATCATTTCAGGGCCTGAACACAACAGGGACTCTTGTGTCTATTTGTCAGAATGATAAATTTGAATTTAGTTTCCTCCAGAACACGTATCTTGGGCTTTCGCAGGCCCTCACCTCCACTGCCAGTACACTTGGCTTCTGGTATATCCAAAAGTACTGGAAGATTAGCACGAAGAAGATGGCAAGCGAATTTCGCGATACTTCTAACGTCACAGTCGTCTCATTAATTGCCCTAGTTTGTTGTCACGAATGTGTTTACAATCCTCATTCCATTTTGGGGCATGTTGGGTATCTGGACAGAAAAGATTGGGTGCATTTAGTTTTTTTTCCCTTCCTGTATATCTCTGTTTACTGATTTATGCATAGATTCCATAATGCCTGGGAATTCTGGACGTACAATGTTATCTTTGGTCTTTTTCAAGCACCCTATTACGCCTTTTCACAGACCATGATGGCTGAACTGTGTCCTCCTGGTTATGATAATATGTTCTTTGGGCTCTTCGGGCTTTCAAATCGTGCCTCGAGTATGATAGGCCCAAATGTGATCCAGGCGATTATTGATAAGAGCGGGAGTAACTGGAAGGGGTTTCCTTTCCTTTTTGCACTTTGTGCCGCTGCGAGTCTTACTATTTGGTTTGGGGTTGATGTGCATAAAGGAAGAAGAGATGCGGTCAAATGGGCCATTGATGTTAGGATGGGAAGGGATGTGAGTGGGAGAGAGCACTTGGAATGATTCGATTCACAGTTTTTACTCACCCAAACATGCCGATCGTGCCAAATCAAGCTTATCTCAGAGTGTACTTATGTCATACAGGTTATAAGAGATCCTCAATCACATTTTTCGTCCTCTCTTCATTACCAACAGATAGTCTATTCAACTTTCTAATTTAAATACCTCATAAGTAACTTTGTTCTCTACATTTAGGTACGCAAGGCTCAATTATCTTCCAGTACCAGCAGCCTATACCTCAAGGAAAAAGCAACCCCGAGGGTAAATCCTCGAATACCTCTTCCTCGAGTTCATCAAACCCAACTGGCGAACGCTCCAATAATTCTTACTACAAGCCATTTGGTAACTGGCCCCTCTGGATGCGCTCTCATGGACTGGACCCATGGAATTTTGATGATGTTGAAGAAGGGAAAGCGATTTTGGAGGGATACAAAGCTTTGGATAGGGAGAAAAATAGTGGGAAATAGCAGATTAGGTTTTTAGGTCGACAGAAGTGATGCTTGTGTTGGAATAAGCACTTGTAGCATTCGACCTCTGGATGGATAAATAAAAGAACACTTGGCTCAGAAAATGGACATCTTGATAGATAGTCCGAACACTCTGAAAAAAAAGAACAAAGAGGGTGTACACCAACAACAGAGAGAACGGAAAAAAAGGAGACAGACGATCTATTCTTCCTCTCCACTCTCCTCTTCGTCCTCTTCCTCTTCGTCCTCCTCCTCATTATCTTCCTCCGCCTCCCCTCCTTCATTCTCATCTTCAGTTCTCCCGTTTATCTGACTCATACCGATCTCCTTCTCCCTCTGCAACGCTCCAGCCCAATCTTCCTCGAATAGCTCTGGATTGATCGAAGGATCAGCTATTGCATCCGCTATTTTTGTTCTGTTTTTCGATTGGAGTTGGGTTTTCCATGATACGACTGCATCGTGTACTTTGCTATAGAGATGAATGAATATGTGTGTGTTTTCTGGGGGAGGAACAAACGAACGAACGAACGAACCTGGGTGCGTACGTTCTCGCAAATAAGGCGGCTTCAGGCGCACGTCCTGTTTCGATTAATAAATCTACACATCTCTCTGCTTGACCCAATTGAACAAGTGCGACGAATGCGAGGTTGTTTTGTCCTTTCTCAACTGTTTATATAAGTGTGATGAGTATACTTTTTTTGCTGTTCGTGTGGATAAGATAAAATGACTTACTAGCATGTTGAACCACCTTTGATACACCTTCGCGATCTCCGATACTGAGGACGATTAATAATAAACTACCTATATCACCAGCTTGAATAAAACATTCTTTGGCGAGATCGAATTTCCAAAGTGAGAGTGCTCGATCACCGAGAGCTTTCCATTTCAGTTGTGCTAGAGCTGTTATTTCTTCTGACGTTGTTGTTGTTGTTGTGGTGGTGGTGGAGGTGGAGAAGGCGGAAGAAGAAAGAATGGAATGAGCTGTATCGAGGTCATCGAGTGAAAGTGCGAGATCGAATTTATGTTCTGGATCAGTCGAGATCTGAAGTGCGAGTTCTTTCAGATCTATAGCACAATTAGAAATATACAGATCTAATCGATATTCGTGGTGGAAACGCACCTCGACCTTCTAAAAATCTCGCCACTTTATTGATCTCACCTTTCGGAACTGCCTTCAAAAGTTCCTCAGCAGCATCCATATCCCCACGCAGAATCGCTGTCTGGTATTCCACGACGCAAAGTGACAACCCATATCCATATATCTTCATATCCTTGTCAGCTAAATAAACCCGATTGTGTGCAGGGATATATCCAAGGAGATATAGTCGACCAGAAGCCGAAGATGAAGATGAAGAAGGGAGGTCGAAAGAGGATATGGTATAGGTGGCTGTACCGATAAAGTAGGAAAGACGAGAGGACGTGGTATAGATTAGACAATCACCAATCCACTTGGCTGTTTGGATATTGTCATTGACTTCTGTTATGATTTCGAAAGCCTCTTCAACGCCCTCGTCTGTGATTCGAGTTGTCCCGTTTTCGTCAATTTTGTCTTGATAAGCGTCTCTGTCAAAGCGCAGGATGTAGAAAGAATCGTCGGAGGTGATGGCCACGAGTGATCCTGTTGTAGACCAATAGATCTAATTGATCATCAAGTTATTGGAAAGTTGAGTCACGACGATGCAACTCTTACGTTTTTAGCATCGACGTCGATTCTTCTGACAATCTCTCCAGTTTCCCAGTCCCAAAATATGACATAACCAGGCCCACGAGCACCCAGGACTGGCCCAGTATAAATGGCCTCAACAGGAAAAGTGCCGGCACCTTTCATCCCGATACTCTTCTCCTTGAAATTCTTAAAGACTTTGAGTTTAGTACGAGCTTCCAGTACAGCGTAGGTATTGGAGTCAGGAGCCCAAGCGAAGGAAATGGCATTTCCAAAAGATTTGTTTCGCCATGCAAGAGCAGTGTAGATGATGTATTCGCCATCGCCTACAACTGTGATGAAACGACCGTTGGGGGAGTGGAGGAGAGAGGAAGCAAAGAGTTCGGTTGAGCCCAGGTCTTTGGTTTGAAGTGGGATGCAGGCACCATCGGTGAGTTCGGGAGAAGAAACGGTATCGGAGAGGGTGGCAAGGTTAGCTGAAAATACTTGGTGGTTGCGCGTGTAAACAAGTTTGCCGGAGGGATCCATGGAGAAAGTGGGTTCGTCTCTACCAAGCTAGATGATAATTTAGTGGATGAGATAGATAGGAGAGGGAGGTGAGTACCTTGAAAACAACGACACCATCGTCGAAGCCAACAGCGACCTCATTTGTGTCCTTTCGGAGAGCAAGACACCAGGCTCGCTCAAGTGAGTAGCTCAGGGTATGTTCGATTCTGTATGTGCCGCTGTTCCAGATTTTGACAGTGCCATCTTCACTTCCGCTGAGGATGACGGGAAGACTGGGGTGGAAAACAGCGAATGAGACGTTGTTTGTGTGACCTTGGAGGGTTTGGACACAGCTTTTGGAGAGGTAGTCCCATACCTTGACCGTCTTATCGTCGCCAGTGGTGACGAGGTAGGGTCTATCTGAGCCGGGATAGAAGTCAACATAATTGACGCCCTTTTCATGGGCGTCCATTGTGAAATTAGGAGTGGAGGCGGCGATGGACCACATTTTGAGGGTACGGTCGAGGCAGGCGGAGACAAAGGTGTTTGAGTCTTTTGGATTGAAGGCAATGTTCATGATATAATGGGTATGACCTTGGTATGTCTGAAGGAATAGATGAGGGGTGATAAATTGTGATGGGGAGGAAGTACCTGGATATTGCGCCATTGCTGGTCCCAGTCCCAGGCCTTGATGGTCATGTCGTCGCTGCCTGTGAGGACTATTGGAGCAGTGGGGTGAACTGCGAGGCATCGAATGTAGTCTGGGTGGGCTTCAAAAGCCACTACTTTTTCGTGTGTATTGTAATTGAAGACCCGGAGCTGATAGTCGTCTGAACCTGCAACAAACCAGTTTTTTCGGGCGATGAACCTGACGCAACGAACAGGGACTTCAGCGACGTCGAAGGATTTTATGACGGCGGCCGAGTCGAGGCTGTAGATGCTGACTGTGCCGTTGTAGAGGCCGGTGAGGAGCCAGGGTTCAGTGGGATGAAAGTCGACACCCTTTACACGTTCTGAGCGTGCAAACAATCTGCGCTGGAGGACTTGTGAGTATTCAAGTGAGCACGGCAGAGACTTACGTTGATGTCCAGAAGCATTAATCAATTTAATCAAGTCTCTTGTTTTTCTCGAAATAAATCATGACCCACGTGACTTTCCATTGAGGCTGGCCACCAAGTCGGCTATGTTTTGTTTTTCAGAGCGGCCATGTCGGTGGCCTGCGGAGACCTCGCTGACCTCGTCTCCTCCTCCGCCCAGCTCACTGTATACCCCAACGACGACGCTGTCCTCGCCGTCCTCCAAGCCCGTTTCCGTGCTGACCTCCCCTACACCCGCATTGCCAATGCCCACCTCGTCGTCATCAACCCTTACAAGGCCCTTGCCAACACAAACGATCTCAGCGCCAGGGACTATGAGGAGCGCTGCTACAGAGACACCTCGGCTCCTCTCGTCGACTCTCCTAGGCCCCTTCAGCCCCATCTTTATGAACAGGCCGCAAAGGTTTATTTGCTCATGCGCAGGCGTCACCAGTCCCAGGCTATCGTAGCCAGGTTCGTTTTCTTTTCTTTTCTTTATTTTGAAAAATACGAATTAATTCCATCGTTACTCCTGGCAGAGGCATCACCGGCTCCGGAAAATCCTCCAGCCTCCGTCTGTTCCTCTCACAGATTCTCCGTCTCTCCACACACTCAAAAAAAGAGTCCCGCATATCTGCCCAGATCCAGGCGCTCAGCACCGTCCTTGATGCCTTCGGTAATGCCAAAACCCTCATGAACCCAAATGCGTCACGCCATGGCCGTTGTCTCCAACTCCACTTCAATGACCGCGGCCGCATCACCTCCGCAAAGGCCCTCACCTACGGCCTTGATAAATCCCGTCTCAACCGCCTCTCCACTGAAGAACGCACCTACCATGTCTTTTATCAGCTCCTTGCTGGCTCTACACCTCAAGAACGTGATGCTTTCGATCTCGACGACGCCTCGGACTATGCCCTCCTCGCTTCATCAGGCTGCTACCGCCTGCCTTCTGGTCCCTTCAGTGACGATGCCGTAGGTATGGGCGACCTCCGCGCTGCCATGCACACTCTTGGTTTCAAGCAAAAGCACTTGGCATCTATCTTTGGTCTCCTCGTTACCATCCTCCTCCTCGGCAACCTTCAATTTGCCGATCCCGATGCAAAGGATGTCGCTGCCTATATCGTCAATCCTCATGTCCTTGACCGTGCCGCACGTCTTCTCGGTGTAGCACCAGACGACCTCGCTCAAGTCCTTACCAACAAGACCAGTTATGTCAAAAAGGAACTCTATACTGTTCTTCTCAGTGCAGAGCAAGCTGCCGCACAACGCGATCATTGCGTCAGAGATCTTTACGCCATCCTATTTGCCTTTATCGTCGAGACCGCTAACCACCGACTCGCCTCAAAAGATACTCCCTCATCTACTCAAATTATCCTTCATGACCAACCAGGTTTCCAGACTCGTAACCCGTCAGGAACCACGTCTATCGCCCTCTCTGGTGCTGCTCCCCTCATCTCTGCCTACGGCCAAAACACGTTTGAGGAGTTTTGCATCAATTTTAACGACGAAATGCTGCACTCTTACATCCTCCGCCATACATTCGAAAACGTCGGGTACAATGGTCAGATTGCCGGCGATGGCATCACGTTGCCGAATATATCGACAATGGATAACGGCGCTTGTGTTGAACTTCTTCGTGGCACTGCCTTGAATGAACGAGCTCAACGAAAACCCGGTGGTTTGCTTGGCGTTCTCAGCAAAGCTTGTTCATCGTTCAAGTCAGGAAAGAGCGGTGATCACAAAGATTCTGATCTTCTTCAGGAAATGGCATCCAAATTCGGCGTTCATGCTTCCTACATTGCCTCTCCCTCTGTAGGTGGCGCTCAGGACCGTCATCTTTTTGGTATCAATCACTACGCCGGGTCATCTACATATGACATCTCAGGGTTTGTTGAGAAAGACGCCGACTTGTTAGATTCAGCATATGTCTCTCTACTCCGTGGCTCGTCTGATGCTTTTGTCTCCAAATTATTCTCTGGTCCCAGTTTAGCCGCAGAGAAGCACAACAAAGATGAGAACATAATCGTTCAAGCTCAAGTGTCCTCTCGCCCCCTCCGCCAATTCACGACAGTTGATTCTTCTTCTACGCCCATTAACGACCATCCTCGACTTGACCCCTCCAGAACCTATCCCGTTACTACCCAGCTCAACTTCACACTCTCCGAACTTTTTGGCTCTCTCGATCAAGCACAATTATGGACGATATCATGCATTCGACCCAATGATTCATCCTCACCCAACTCTTTCGATAAACGTCGTGTCAAGAACCAGATTCGATCTTTACTCTTACCTGATATTGCTTCTCAGAAAAGTGTCGAGTTTGTCGCTGATTACGAACTGACTGCATTCTGTGATCGTTATGTGCCCACAATGCGCGGTTCGGATGAGGAAAGGATCACACAGTGTGTTAGGTCAAATGGATGGAAAGAAGGTGTTGATTACGCTTTAGGACATCGATGTATCTGGTTATCCTATCCTGCATGGAAAATGGTTGAAGATCGCATTCGAGCGGTGGAGAAGGAACGCAAAAATTCCGACGATGTGATTGAAGAGGACGATTTTGGTCCTGGAGATGATGCAACGGATTATACCCATGGCAGTGGTGTGGGATTGGAGTCTAACCCAGGCGGGTATTTTGCATCAGAGTCGGCAGATAATTTGTTGAAATTGAACGATCCTGCGCAAGGGGGTTATGCCGCCGGCGGTTTACTTACACCTAACTTTGGTCAACGGTCTCTCAACCCTGGTGGTCCTGGTACAGACGAAGCTGGCGCTTGGTCTGATTGGGATAAGAAATCTCCCGGTGGTCCTTTCAGTCCAACTGGCGATGGAGAACGTGGATTTGATCCTCCTCATTCAGCCAAAGTGGATCTCGTAGTCAAAGAAGCTCCCAATGCAGTTGAAGAAGTTCCTACAACGCGTTCACGTCGATGGTGGCTCTGGATTGTCTGGCTCACGACTTGGTTCATGCCAAACTTTGTCCTCAGACACGTTGGTCGAATGAAACGTCCAGATGTTCAACTCGCGTGGAGAGAAAAAATCACCATATTTTGGTTGATTTTCCTCCTCAATGCGGTCGTGATATTTTACATCATCGAGTTTGGGAGGTTATTGTGTCCTGGGTTTGATAAAGCCTGGTCGAACAAGGAAGTCGCTCAACATCAAGGATCAAACGATTTTTGGGTTTCAGTACAAGGTACCGTTTATGATGTGTCTAATTTTGTTTGGGGAGATCATTCAGACATTGCTAATCTGCCATCGAATGCACCGGATTCGTTGGATGTATTAGCGGGGAGTGATATGACACAATATTTCCCTCCGCCATTGATGCTGGCGTGTCCTGATTTAGTGACGGATAATAATATGGCTTTGACGCCGAAGAATTTTACACCGTTGGCTCCGTTGGCGATGCATAAGAGTGGGAGTGATGCAAGTGGTGGAAGTAGCGCGTTGGGGAATGATAATTGGTATACGGCCCAGTTTTTGCCCAAGATGAAAGGGTATAAGAAGGGACCGCTTGTTTGGGATTGGAAGGAGATTAAAGCGCAGGCGGCGGATCAGGATATACAAAGGTGCGTGTGCCTTTGTCTCTATTTTTTTGTTGATTCATGTCATGGATGTTACAATTCAGGATATGGGGTGTTTGGGAAAAGGGGCTGTATGATTTAACAGATTATGTCAACACGCTTTCACTCAATTCGGCGGCGCCGCAATACGCGTTCTTGAATGCGAGTGTCTCTGATATATTCCGACAACGATCAGGGCAGGATGTGACGATACAGTTGAATCAGGTATTGAGTGCTATGAATTTACAGGCGAGAGAGCAACATACGGATTGTCTGAAGAACTTGTTTTATATTGGAGACACGGATTTTAGGAAGACGCCGAGATGTCAAGTGCAAAATTATATGTTGCTGATTGCGTCTGGAATTCTGATGGCTAGTATGGGATTAAAATGTGTGTTTTTGTTCCCCCTTTTTCCTTTTTGGAATGGTATTGAAACTGAATGATATCATAGTCCTGGCGGCTTTACAACTTGGATCGAAACGATATCCTGAAAATCAAGACAAATTTGTTCTCTGTCAAGTTCCTTGCTATACTGAGGGGGAAGATTCACTTCGTCGAACTATTGACTCGCTTGCAGCGTTGAATTATGATGATAAACGTAAACTTATATTTATCATCTGTGACGGGAATATCATTGGAAGTGGGAATGATCGTACGACGCCGAGGATTGTGTTGGATATTCTTGGTGTGGATCCTAAACTAGATCCGGAACCGTTGTTGTTTAAGAGCATTGGAGAGGGATCGAGAGCGATCAATTATGCCAAGGTGTATTCAGGGTTGTATGAATTTGAGGGACATGTTGTGCCGTGCGTTTTTTTTCCCTTTTTTAATCACTTTTTTGTTTTCGTTGTTCATTGTTTATTGATAGGTACATGGTTGTGGTCAAAGTCGGTAAACCGACTGAACGGTCTAAACCTGGTAATCGTGGCAAGCGAGATTCGCAGATTTTGTTGATGCATTATTTGAATCGTGTGCATTTTGATGCACCGATGTCGCCCCTGGAGCTGGAGGTGTATCATCAGATGAGGAATGTGATTGGAATCGATCCTGCATTCTATGAGTATATTTTTACGGTCGATGCTGATACCGTGCGTAATTTTTTTCTTTGTTATTGTAGTGCTGATCATGATTGGTTCTCTCTCTCCCTCTCTCCATCTTGTACAGACTGTTACCCCTGCCTCACTCAATCGCCTCGTTGCTTCTTGTGCGGATGATTCTAGTGTTATTGGAATTTGTGGTGAAACCAAGCTTGAGAACGAAGAAGGTTCATGGTGGACTATGATTCAAGTTTACGAGTACTATATCTCTCATCATCTTTCCAAAGCGTTTGAATCGCTTTTTGGATCTGTGACTTGTCTTCCGGGATGTTTCTCGCTCTATCGTGTGCGTACGGCGGATAAAGGGCGACCCATCATCATTTCGAACCGGATCATTGACGAGTATGCTGAGCCGAATGTGGATACGTTGCACAAGAAGAACTTGTTCTCGTTGGGAGAGGATCGGTTTTTGACGACGTTGTTGATGAAGCATTTCCCGACGTTCAAGACCAAGTTTTGTCCTGATGCTGTTGCGCATACGATGGCGCCTGAGAGTTGGAGGGTGTTGTTTTCGCAGAGGAGACGATGGATTAATTCGACGGTGCATAATTTGTGTGAGCTGGTGCTTTTGCCTGAGTTGTTTGGGTTTTGTTGTTTTTCGATGAGGTTTTTTGTGTTTATTGATTTGTTGGGGACTTTGGTGAGTGTGGAAATGAATGTGAATGGGGAAGGAGATGGTTGATTTTTGATTTTTGATGTAGATTCTTCCCGCTACGGTCGTTTATGTGAGTGGTTGATCTTTTATGGGTGGGTTGAAGGAGTGTTGATGTGGTCCCTTTTTTCTTAACTATTAGCTCCTTTACCTGATTATCGTTGTCGCTACGCGAAGTGCTGCGTTCCCTCAGATTGCTATAATTATGTTAGCCGTCACGTATGGTTTGCAGGCGATTATATTCATTTTGAAGCGGGAGTTTATGCTCGTTGGATGGATGGTGGTTTATCTTGCTTCGTATGTGCTGCTTTGGTGAATGTTATATGAGCACTGATGGTTTTTTTCTTCTTTTTTTCTGGTTGTATAGGTACCCGGTTTATAGTTTCTTCCTTCCGGTATATTCGTTCTGGTGTATGGACGAGTTTAGTTGGGGTAATACTCGTGTGGTTGTTGGTGAGGGTAAGGA
>Ga0153953_1000472_pt1 | contig 14403 bp, 12 predicted proteins | sample TSNJ037MetaG_FD_104718 | JGI IMG/M metagenome (GOLD analysis project Ga0153953, IMG submission 104718) | Attine ant fungus gardens microbial communities from New Jersey, USA - TSNJ037 MetaG | ecosystem: Host-associated > Fungi > Mycelium > Unclassified | place: USA: New Jersey, Wharton State...
AAATCGTTTGGACTACATAAGGCTTTGGACATGGCCGGGGCCGCAATCGGCATACTCATCACTTATTTTTTGCTTCGGGGCAGCGACGGAAATTTTGATTACACAAAGATATTTATGATCTCCGCAATCCCTGCCGTATTGGGACTGTGCATGTTCTTTTTCATCAAGGAAAAGAAAGCGCCTCGTCAGCCAAAGGAAAAAGAACCGTTCTGGAAAAATATTCGGAAGATTGACGGACAGCTAAAACTCTATCTGTTGGTGGTGTGCCTGTTCACGCTGGGGAATTCGTCCAACTCCTTTTTATTGCTGAAAGCAAAGGCGACGGGATTTGACGATACAAGCGTAATCCTGTTGTATTTTATATTCAACATAACCGCCTCTTTATTGTCCTTGCCTTTTGGGGGATTGTCCGATAAAGTAGGACGAAAGAAACTGCTGGTAGCAGGCTATACTGTTTTTGCATTATGTTATCTCGGTTTTGCCTTTTCAAACAGCAGGCCGCAAATGGTAGTGGTTTTTGTATTGTACGGCGCTTATACGGCCATGATTGCGGGCGTTGAACGGGCTTTCGTCGCTGAAATAGCGCCGCCGCATTTGAAAGGGACTATGTTCGGCCTCCACTCTACCGTTACGGGCATTGCGTTGTTGCCCGCAAGCGTGATTGCAGGAGTGTTATGGACCCAATTTGGTACGGCTGTTCCGTTCATTTTCGGCGCAAGTCTATCACTTTTAGCGGCGGTCATATTGCTTTTATTCATGAAAGATGTGGGGCCAATAACACCCCACTTGTAGGTAGCCCCACAAACGATTAGAGCGCATTAGATTTCACATTGACATGTCGTTTTGGATAAACCGCACATCAAAACATCAGCTTTACTTTCTAATGCAGATACAATATACTTGTATTGGAACGGAGGTAACACGATGCCAAGCCCGGGGATTACAAAAAAAGCGATTGCCGACGCCATGAAAAAGCTGATGGCGGAACGCCCGCTTGCAAAAATAAGTGTGGGGGATATTGTAGAGCTGTGCGGACTCAACCGCAACAGCTTTTACTATTATTTTAAAGACAAATACGATTTGATAAATTGGATTTTCTATACGGAAATCGTGGGGGAATTTAACCGGGAACAGGTTGCCGCCGAATCCGGCTGGGTAGTGCTCGACAAGCTTTGCAACTTCTTTTATAAAAACAAAGACTTCTACATCAATGCCCTAAGTATCACCGGGCAAAATTCTTTCGAGGAGTATTACCTTGAACTTTTGAAAAAACTAATAATGACCCGTGTTGAGGACTTGTATGAGGATGACGGAAATCAGGAATTCTACATAAATTTCTTTTTGGACGCCTTTTCCTCCTCCACGCTGCGATGGCTGCGTGACGGCGCGAAAATCCCGCCGGATGAATTTTCCACACTAATTAAAAAGGCCGCTGCCGGAGCGGCCATGAGGATTTTGCAAGAACCTACGCCGAAGTAGCATCCTGTTTTTTCGGCATAGTCTTGGCAAGGATATCCCGCAAAGATGTGTCCTTGATGTTATATCCTGTCCGCACTTCCATATCATCGGCGTCGGTAGCGAACACCGAGCCATCTCCTAAAATCGCCGTCAGACATGCTTCAGATGAAATGTTTCGGTCGATTAAGGCAATATCGGAATATAAATCAATAGGGAATACAGGATCGGGCAAATTTTTTCTTAATTGATAGAAGTCCTCCAAAACAGCCGGTGATGCCGGCTGTTTTGCTGGTCCGACCAATACCAAAAAAGGGATATCCAATACCTTGCAGCGATTTAAAAGGATTTCGGCGCTGCCCGTCAAATCAATATAGCGCGAGAATCCGCCGTATAAGCACCGGTTTCTCGCGAGGGTATCGACCGCAATGCGTGCCAAATCTGCATCAGGGCTGTCAAGGTCAAACAAACCCCACACATTTGCCGTCTCCAGCAATTTATGTGCGAAATCTTCCGTTACATCGCTTGTGCCAACAAACAACATAAAAGCGCAATCCTGCTCCAATCGGGCGATTTGAAGGATATCATCAATGCGGGATGGATGCGGCAGATAGAACAGGTATGCGTATATCCCCAAATCCTTGCCCTGCTGGGTCAGGCTTCGGATGACATTCTGCTCCAGATATTGACCGTGCTCCAGATCAAACAATAAACACCACGGGATGTTGAACCCGTTTTTGTCCTCAATTTCGCGGATGGTACGTGCGCCAACCGTCCAGCTATTGTAGCCCAGGTTTATCCCGAAGCCGGTCAGTATCCCGGGATCGGTGTCGGCCACTACCCGCTCTACCAACTGATAGTACATGCTATCTTCTCTTTGCAATTCCATAAACGCTGCGTCGAAGAATTCTTTTTGGAAGCGGCCACCCGCGAACATACTGCCTAAATCCACCAGATTTCGGATTCCGCGCCCCGGATTTTCCTGTATATCCTTAATACCCTTTTCCACCGCGGATTTAATCATAACATAGGGAATATCGTTCCGCTTCATGGCAAAAACTCCTTTGCGTCTTAATATATCACGGTACTATGATTAACCTACTCTATTCCTATAAAAAAGAAAATAGACAAACGATACCCGATGCCCAAAAAACAGACAATGCGACCCGCTTGTTCGATTTTTGGGCATTGGGTATTTTATGCCTAATGCAATGTTCATATAGAGGCCGTATACTCTTAACAAGAGGCAGAAAACGACAAAGAGAAAGCGAGGGGTATAGAAATGGGCGAAAAAACCATGATGGAAAACATTCAGGCATACGGGCTGGAAAAAATACTAACCATCTTTAGGGAAAACCCGGAGAAAAATCTGCCTAAAGTTCTGGATTGGGCCGACAAGCTGGATCGGAACGACATAACGCTCGGCCAGCGCAGAATGTTTCACGACATTCTCGATGATCCGAACAACAACTGGTATAAATTCGTCATGAACCTTTGGGAAGACTTGGACGACGGCGTGCGCGAAACCTTTTTCAAGAACTTCCTCATTAACTCAGCGGTGATCGGCTTACAGCGGCAGAAAAAAGCGCAGGCGGAGCACGGCTGCAACATCCCCTGGGCAATCCTGATGGACCCTACCTCCGCCTGTAACCTAAACTGTACCGGCTGCTGGTCGGCGGAGTACGGCAACCAGCTCAATATGACCTATGAGGAGTTGGACAGCATCATCCGGCAGGGTAAGGAGCTGGGAACTTATATGTTCATTTATTCCGGCGGCGAACCCCTTGTGCGGAAGCGCGACATCATCCAGCTGTGCGAGGCGCACAACGACTGTATGTTCCTTGCTTTTACCAACGGCACTCTAATCGACGAGGATTTTGCCGACGAAATGCTGCGTGTAAAAAACTTCATGCCTGCGATCTCCATTGAGGGCTTTGAGGAGGAAACCGACGACCGGCGCGGTAAAGGCACATATCAAAAGGTCATTAGGGCTATGGATATCCTGAAAAAGAAAAAGCTGGGATTCGGTGCTTCCCTTTGCTACACCAGCAAGAATGCCGAGGTGATCGGCAGCGAGGAGTACATAGACTTCCTGATTGAAAAAGGCTGTAAATTCGCCTGGAACAGGCTTTTACACGGAAGTCTTTTTCAGAGAGAAAAGCGTCCGTTTTATCGCCATTGCAAATAATATCGACAGCCAGAACAGGGAGAGCGGAGAGTTCGCCCCGTTTCTCAATATCATGTCGGAATGGTATCTGCGTGACGCAAGCCGGAAAGTAAAGGCAAGCCACAAGGCGCGAGGCATGGCCGGGAAGCGTTTGACGTTTGCGCCTATCTACGGCTATATGCTTGACCCGAACGACAAAAGCAAGTGGATAATCGACCCCGAAGCTGCCGAAGTCGTGCGCCGTATTTTCGCCCTCACGATTGAGGGCAAGGGGCCGAATGAAGTTGCGCGGTTACTTGCGGAAGAAAAAATTGCGCGGCCATCTTACCATCTCGCCGCGCGGGGTATTGTGAAGCTGACCCAGTATGATAACTCCATCCCCCACGCATGGAGCGGCAACTCGATAGCGCATATGATTGGCAAGCCGGAATATATGGGCCATACGGTCAACTTCCGCACCAGCAAAGAATCCTATAAGGACAAACACGCGAAAGAAAATCCCCAAGAGGATTGGGTAATTTTTGAGAATACCCATCCCGCAATCGTAGACCCCGAAACATGGGAAACAGCACAGCGTTGTAGAAAAACCGTCCGGCGCGTTGACAGTCACGGAGAAGCCAACCCGTTGACGGGATTGGTATTTTGTGCGGACTGCGGCGCGAAGCTGTATAACCACAGGCAGCCGTACCCGAAGCAGTATAAAAATAAAAAGGGATATATCTGCAACCGCGCCTCGAAAGATGTTTATACCTGTTCGACCTACAATCTCACCGGCAGACATTACAACCATCAATGCACAAATCATCAAATCCGCACCGTTGTACTGCGTGAGCTTGCCCTTGACGCTATCAAATCCGTGAGCGGTTTTGTGAAATCCAACGAGGCCGAGTTTATCAAACAAGTACGCGAAGCGTCCACCGTCCGACAGGAGGAAACGGCAAAATCGCACAAGCGGCGTATCGCCAAAGAGCACAAGCGGATTGCGGAACTAAATACCTTAATCCGGCGTATTTATGAGGACAATGTAAACGGAAAACTCACCGACAAACGCTTTGAGCTTCTCTCCCAAGAATACGAGCAAGAGCAGAGCGAACTGGAACAATCCATTGAGCAGTTACAGGCCGAGATGGACAGTTTCCACGCCGACAGCGCAAGGGCCGACAGATTTATAGAAATCGTGAAAAAGTTTACCGACTTTTCCGAATTAACCCCGGCCATGATAAACGAGTTTATTGAGAAAATCGTTGTGTATGAGGCCGATAAATCCAGCGGAGAACGAGAACAGCAAGTAGATATTTACCTAAACTTTATCGGCAAGTTTGACGTTCCCGCGCCGGAGCCAACGCCGGAGGAAATCGCGGAAGAAGAAAAGCGGCGGGAAAAACGGGCGCAGCACCGCGAGGCCCAACGCCGGTACACGGAAAAGAAAAAACTGGAACAAGAGCAACAGGAGAAAACAGCATAGGGCTTCACCGCACAGGGCGGCTTACGGATTTTTACCGTGAGCCGCCTTTTTGCGTCCATCAATCCGCTGCACCTATCCAGACCGTCAAGGGGCTTTCGCGGCATAATGCTCCCTCACTTCGCTACACTTCGTTCAGTCCGCTTATTCCACGTTCCCCTTGACAGTCTGGATTTTTGCCGTGTCATTTCGTCGCCGAAAACGGGGAACAGGATTTAGCAATCCTGCCCCGCTTCCGTCTGCTCATTGTACGGCAAAACCGGCTCTGCTGGCGTGGCGGTAATCGCAGTTTTTGCGGGGACTACTCGCCCCCGCGCCCCCCGGCCTCCTCCAAAGAACAGAATGGGCGAGGTGATATACCAAATCCAAAAATCGAAAGGAGAACCACCGCATGGCAAAGACTACCTTTGAAAAAATAGAAGAAATAAAAGAGAAAATTTCACAGCTTGAAAACCAAAAAAAGAAGCTCATGCAGGAGCAGAAAACGCAGGAGCGCAAGGCCAGAACCAAGCGGCTTATTGAGCGCGGGGCGATTGTGGAAAGCCTGCTTGACGGAGCCGAGGCCCTCACCAACGATGAAATCAAGGAACTGCTTCAAATCGCACTTTTACCTGCATCTACAGGACAAAATCCGAAAAATCCCGCCGCACAATCGGAGCAGAGGGAAGCCCTTGCGTAAGCAAGGCCGCACATACCACATGAATGTGGTATGTGCGGCCTGCCGGCGGCGTTTTGCTCCTATCGGAGCAAAAGGTTACGAGGAGCAGAGGGTATTGTTTTGGGTACTGCTATCCACTAATCAAATCCTTAAATAAACCATTAAGCCCTGATGAAATATTGTTTTGAGATAAAAATCTGCAAAATATAGTCTTTTCAATGTTCTCTTTTATTTTTTGGGCTTCTTGTGAGTCCAAAGAAAATTTATATGTTTGAGTGTACTGCTTGTCCTTGCCATATTCAATAATCACTTTAAGGGAATAATCCCCAGCTTCCCAAAAGAGATATTTCTCATAAGCATTAAATGTCGTAGAATACTCATTTGTATTTTTATAGCCGTCAATTACTTCTTGGATTTTCACAGTATCTTTGTTAGGTAAAGTAGCTATGTAATTGTTAAGTGAATTACTTCTCTCATCCGATAAGGCACTTAATTCATTGATAACATCTTGACTATTGCTAGAAAATTCTATGATAAATGGCTCGATACTACTTTTATTCACTTTGATTGGACGGGCATATGCCGTCGTGTTTATACTGTTTGACATATTTGAACCCAACCAATTAAAATTCACAGGCTCAAAGAAATTCCAGTTCAAAAGCAAAATTTCTTTTTTCACCTTTCTATGACTTGTGACTTCAACTCCTATTTTACTTATTACCATATCTTGATTTTCACAATCAATCGAAAATTTCATCTTAATATAGGAGCCTGATTCATTAAATAGAAAAGCGGTTTTGTTAAATGGAATTATCCTTATTTTCAAAGGCCTAAAGAATTTTTGATAGAGATATTGCCATAGTGGCATTAACAACGCCAGTATAGAAACTACTATTGCTATTAAACTCAAATAATCAGTTGTTGTCCAGTTCATACTCCCACCCCTTGTCATATTACCCTATAAATTATAACACGCCATCACCCTATATTCAATCACAACCGAAAGGAGGACAACCCATAGCCATCTACCATTTGAGCATTAAAATCATCAGCCGTGGCAAAGGCAAGTCGGCAGTCGCGGCGGCGGCTTACCGTTCGGGTGAAAAAATACGAAATGAATATGACGGAATAGAACATGACTACACCCGCAAGGGCGGCGTTATCCATACTGAGATTATTTTACCCGAACATGCCCCCGCCGAGTACGCAGACCGAGCCGTTTTGTGGAATGCCGTGGAGAAGATAGAAAAAGCGAAAAACTCACAACTATCGCGGGAGATTGAGCTTGCCCTGCCCGTGGAATTGACGTTGTTACAAAACAAAAGCCTCGTCCGTGATTATGTAAAACAGAATTTTGTTGAACATGGTATGTGTGCCGATGTTTGTATTCACGATAAAAACGACGGCAATCCACACGCCCATATCATGCTGACAATGCGCCCTTTTGATAATGGCGGCGCGTGGGGTGGGAAACAGAAAAAAGAGTACATCCTCGACAAGAGCGGTAATAAAATCTATGATAAAAAGAAGCGGTCATATAAATGCAAATCCGTACCGACCACTGATTGGAACGAGCAGACCCAAGCGGAAGAATGGCGAAGCGGATGGGCTGAAAGCGTAAACCGATATTTGGAAAAGCTAAACCATTCGGAACGGATAGACCATCGCTCATATGAGCGACAAGGCGTTGAACAAATCCCCACCGCACATTTAGGCGTTGCCGCTTTTCAAATGGAGAAGCGCGGAATCGCCACCGAGCGCGGCAACCTCAACCGCGAAATCGATGATCTAAACTCACGGCTGCGACAGATTAAAGCGCGGCTCAACAAGCTCAATAACTGGCTGAAAGAAGAACGCGCAGACGCGCCGCCAACACTGTTGGAAGTGTTCTCCGAAATTGCCAATCACCCTGAGCAGCGCAGTCGGAAACAACAAATTGCTGACATCAAACTTGCGGCACAGACATTGAATTTCATCACCGAAAACGGCATTAAAACGCTCGCGGATATGTCAGCGGTAGTGAGTAAACTGCGGACAAAATATGACAAGCTACACAATGCAGTTGTACCGATGTCGAGGCGGTATAACACGCTGATCGAGCATATCGCACAAGCAGAAACTTATTCAAAATACGCCAAAATCTATAATCAATATTATACCCTTAACGGCGAGAAGCAGGAGGTGTATTATAAAAAGCATGGCGATGCAATTGTGGCGTTCACAAAAGCGCACGAGTATATGGCGCGTCACCTTAACGGTCGCACTCAAATCCCGCTCGACGCTTGGAAACGCGAGTTTGCGGACTTGACAACACAGCGCGATTTACTACTATCCGAAAGCGACAAACTAACCGCCGAACTGCGGAGCGCGGAAACGATAAAACGCAACGCGGAGAAAGTGATGGGCGTAACTGCACCGGAGCGCAAGCTATCCCATGATATGGGATAGCTTGCTGACGAGCGGAGGGGAGAAAAGAGGAACATCCCCCTCCGCAGATAATACGGATCATCACTTCGAGAGAAGTATGTAAGTGTTTCGCACAAGTTCTCTCGCACAAATACCGTTTTGATTTTCAAGCAGTTGAAGTTTTAATCCATCCAATGAAGCTTTTGACAGAACGCATTTTTCATCAATTTTATATAACTTATAGCCAAATAATAGAAACATCGGATTAAGAAAATGACTCTCAGCGAATACAAATATGAAACCTACGATGACAAAAACAGCAGCACATATTGCTAATCCAAGCCAATTTACATCAATGAATATTAGTGGCACAATATATGTTGCCAAAAAGGCAGCCATTTCAATCGTTATGTTGTTCACATCTTGCCCGCTAATGCGAGTGTTATTTTTCCAACGAAACAGACCAACTAACCACGCGACACCAATAATAAACAGCACAAGCAAAACAATCAGTAAAACCAAATTTGCCTTGATTTCAGCAATGCGGGTTGAGCCTTCTGGTGGTTCAAGAAAGATAACCCTAAGCATTAACAGAGGGTAGAGTAGCGAACAAGAGGATATAAAGTTGAGAATTTTTGACACTACTGTCCACACAGTTATATTTCCCCCTCGGTCTTGGCAACTCCAGCCCTTTCGGCAATCAAAGACTTAAAATAAGCGTCAGACAAGAGATTGATTATATGAAACAACTGGGATTTTTCACGATACACCAGTCTGCCATCTTCATCAAAATCTATATCAAGCCCTAGTATCTCAACAATATCAGGAACTTTCTCGTAGTTGTCAAAAAACAACGGCAACCGCTCTTTTGTCATGATGTTCGTAAATCGTTTCATTATCCTTATATCATTTCGGCAATCTTCTGTAAACTGGTCAATGTTTGAAATAATATTTTGAGTAAGAAGTTCGCCTAATGCCTCATTCGTCTTTTTCAAAAACTCATCTCTGTATTTGAAAATTCGCTCTAAGGATATATGATTCATCAAGTAGACATCGTCACCAAACAATACGATGTCTACAGCTTCCTCTATACCAAGAAAGTTGCTATCAGTAATTTGCAACTCATTATTTACAATACGGGTGAGAATACCTTTACGGAGCCGTTTGAGTTTATGAAATTGACGGAAAAGAAAAACAGCTTGTCCATCAAGATTGATTTCCAAACAGTAAAAATCAATCTTGTCAACTTTGAGTGTATTCATATCTTTAATTACAGTTCCATCTGTAATGCTCTCGCAGTAAGCATTAATTTTTTCGATGGTGTCTTTATCCAACTTTTCGATTTCTCCATCTGCTACGCCAACCGGGTTATACGCTACAATGGTATTACCAAACTGTGTGCTAAGGTTATGGAGTGCAGCAGAGAGAATCTCGTCTTGCACTTCGGTTGATATTTGAGGTAAAAACGAAATATATCTCGGTGCATTCCAATACGAAAAATACACCTTTAGGCTATTCTTAGGTTGCTCACTCAATAGCTTGTCGATAAACTCTCGCAGAGCATTGGTATCCATTGGTACAGTCCCCCCACATATTATTAGATTTAGTGTTTGCACCGTTCCTAAATGCGCACGGTTACACCAATCCCAAGTATTTCTCAAAAAACTTGAGCAGCTTTTCTATAATGCCCTGTTTCTTTTCAGCGCGGTTGCCGCCGCCGAAGCGCGACACGGGCGGCAGGATTTTATCTATATCTGTACCCGTAGTTTTTATCGTACCGTCACGAAAGGCGTTGTCGATAAATCGGCGGGCTTCTTCGTCTTTCAGCTTTTCATCGGCAATCAGCGTAGATAAATCTTCCTCTTTCCGCTCCTGCACGAAACGCCGCCAATCATTGTCAACATTCGTTGACGTATTCACCTGCTCCACGAAATGCTCAATCAGTTCCTTTTTGCTCCGTAACTCTATACTTGAGTTGATAGCCTTATCAATCGCCGCAAGTATGCTCTTATCCTCGCAGTTGGAATCGTGATACTTTTCGACGAGCATAAGAATATAGTCAATATTCACTTCTATTTGCTTGATAAGCTCTAATTCAAAAACAATATCGTCGTTGATGTTTTCCTTATCGCCGCTTTGGTCTTTGCGGAAGCCTTGATACAGGTCAATGTAAACACTCTGATAATCCTGAAAATCTCTATCTTTCAGAATTTCGTTTCCGGCAAAATCGTCAAACGCCGTTAGGATATTCTTCAATCGCAAAATCGCACCGTACAAGCGGATAAAATCCTTTTCAGCTTCCTCGCCGACGATAGCCTCGCCGAGTGGGAAACGCCGGGTGAGTTCAGCTATCAACTCGGCATATCCCGTCTTATGCTCGCCGTTTTCATCATAGCCGTTGTAGTAGTCGTTATATGTTTTAAGAAGCACGATACCGCCCGCGTCCTTGTCGCCAAACAGGGCAATCGCGTCGTCGGTTGCCTGTTTCAAGTCGCGGAAGCACACTATATTCCCGAATGTCTTTACGCTGTTGAGTATGCGGTTGGTGCGAGAAAAAGCCTGTATCAAACCATGCTGTTTAAGGTTTTTGTCCACCCATAATGTGTTGAGCGTGGTAGCATCGAAGCCTGTAAGAAACATATTTACGACGATAAGCAAATCTACCTCACGGTCTTTCACGCGCCCAGAGAGGTCTTTATAATAATTCTGAAATTTATCTGAGGAAGTATCGTAATTCGTGCTGAACGCAGCGTTGTAGTCGGAAATCGCCGCTTCAAGAAAATCTCGGGAGCTTTTATTGAGTTTATCGTTTTCAAAATCCTCGTCCGGCAGCATGTCCTCCGGGTCATCCTCGTTCGCGCTGTAACTGAATATGGTCGCCACGGTTAGGTTACTGTTTTTCGCCGCGAGTTGCGCCTTAAATTCCTCGTAATATTTCATTGCCATAGGAATAGAGGACACAGCAAAAATCGAGTTAAACCCCGCGACGCGCTGACCTTTCAGAGAATAGAAAGAATTGCGCTTTGTCTTTTGGTCGAAGTGTTCAAGAATATATGCGACTATCTCACGGACGCGCTCCGGCGCACCCATCGCTTTTTCAACGTCAATGGCGCGTACATCTTTATCTGAAATGTTGTCTTTCTGCTTCACTGTATTTATAAAGTCGATGCGGAACGGCAGCACATTTCCGTCATTGATAGCGTCTACGATTGTATATGTATGGAGCTTATCGCCGAACGCCTGTGGGGTGGTTCTCAAAAGCGGATTGCCGCCGCTTCCGGCATTGACTGCAAAAATCGGCGTGCCCGTGAACCCAAAAATGTGATAATTCCGAAACGATTTTATAATCTTTTGGTGCATATCGCCGAACTGCGAGCGGTGGCACTCGTCAAAGATGATGACGATATGCTTTTTATAAATGTCGTGCGCCTTGTTCTTGCTTACGAACACATCAAGCTTCTGAATGGTCGTGATAATAATGCGGGCGTTAGGATTTTCAAGCTGATTTTGAAGCACTTTCGTAGACGTGTTGCTGTTTGCCGCGCCCTTTTCAAAGCGGTCGTACTCTTTCATCGTTTGATAGTCGAGGTCTTTGCGGTCAACGACAAACAACACCTTGTCGACCGTATCAAGCACGGTCGCAAGCTGCGCCGCCTTGAAACTCGTCAGCGTTTTGCCGCTCCCCGTCGTGTGCCAAATGTAACCGCCCGCGTCGATTGTCCCCGTCTTTTTATAGTTGGACGAAACAACAATACGCCTTAATATCTGCTCCGTCGCCGCAATCTGGTACGGGCGCATAACAAGCAGAAGTTCCTCGCTTGTAAATACGCAATAACGGGTCAGAACGTTCAGTAATGTGTGTTTGGCGAAAAACGTCTTTGTGAAATCAACGAGGTCGGCAATCACTTTATTATTCGCGTCCGCCCAATAGGACGTAAACTCAAAACTGTTGCTTGTCTTTTTGTTCTTTCGGCGTTCGCCGCCGCCCAATTCCTTGATGTGCGCGTTACGGGTAGTGTTTGAGTAATATTTCGTGTGAGTGCCATTGGAAATAACGAAAATCTGGACGTACTCATACAGGCTGCTCGCCGCCCAAAAGCTGTCACGCTGATAGCGTTTGATTTGATTGAACGCCTCGCGGATCGCCACGCCGCGCCGCTTTAGTTCGATATGCACAAGCGGCAAGCCGTTGACGAGTATCGTTACATCGTAGCGCGTTTCGTGCGTCCCACCGCTCTCCTCATACTGATTGATTACCTGCAAGCGGTTGTTGTGAATGTTCTTCTTGTCAAGCAAGTACACGTTTTTCGTGCTACCATCATCGCGTTTGAGGATTTGAACGTGGTCGTCCTATATTTTCCGGGTTTTCTCGGCTATGCCCTCGTTTGAGCTTGCGATGCACTCACCGAAGAACCGCGTCCATTCGTCGTCGGAAAACGAAAAGCCGTTCATAATTTCAAGCTGACGGCGCAGATTTTGGGTAAGCGCGGCTTCGTTGCTGATTGCAAGGTATTCATAGCCCTGTCCGGAGAGCAGACGGATAAACTCGCGCTCTAAATCAGCCTCGCTCTGGTAACTGTCCGAGCGGGCGGTTCCGGAAATGTATTCCGCTACAACCGTGCTTTCGTCGGTACAGGCGATGATGTTGTAGGTGTTCATTAGGCGGTCTCCTTGTGGTGTACTTTTCTAATATGTGTGAAGAATCTATCAAATGCGATAAATGTAACTGAACTTTCGAGAGCGACTTTGCTCAAGTTTATCCACATCATGCCGCTAAACAATGAACCGCCAATAAATAATTCTATTTTTGAGAGGGCAACAATAAGAAACGCCAGAAAATAAGATAGTATTTTTATTGTGTCTTCAGAGAGCATGTTTCTATATCGCTTATCTTTTCGAAACGATTCACTAAGTACGGCAAGCATGTCTTCTGTGCGTTCATCTTCCTTATCCTCAACATTAAAAATTTTTTCCACTTCATTTTTAGCTTTTTTCTTATAATTCAATAGCTTATAAATATATCCGTAATATTTTGACCCGTAACAAGACATTACTAAAGTTAATGTTGCCGCCAAATAGGCAGATAATAGTTGATTTCCAAAAAGCATAAAGCTTGTATAAACGATGTAATAAAATAACGTTGTAAATAGCGAGAAGAGAAGCAGGCACTCAAGTGAGTCAAAAATAATAAATACGGTTATTGCAAAAAGAAACAGCTTGCTATGGTCAATATTTTCAGATTTTTCTGCATCCTCAACATCTTTATTACCAAACAGGATAATGAGGAAGATGGTTATTGGTATAACTATCTTGTTAAATACTAATTTTTTCAATATAAACAATGATGCGAAGCATATCGCCACAATGAATATGATTTTTACAATACTCACGCGCCCGCCTCCTTGAACGTCAACAGCGTATCCCTGTAATACGCATACTGTTTTTGCCGCGCCTTAATTGGTCGAGGATGGAAACGATGCGGGCTTGGTCTTCGAGGGAAGGCACAGGAATTTTAAGAAGCATAATCTCATTTCCACGAACATGAGGAACACCACCGCCGCGCTTCATTTGGTGCAACCCCTCTTGAATGCTTTTGAGATAGTAGTAAAGATACTTTATTGCCATCCCATCTTTGGTTTCGAGGATAAACCCATCGGTCACAAAAATCGGCTCATTCCAGTATGATATAAATCCCGCGTAAGCCCCGCTCCTTGAAATGACAATCGCCTCACCAAGGTGGTTGCTTTTATTGCAGTAATAGGCTGGTTCCTGTCCGCCAAGAATCACAGGAATTTCGCCCGACGTTGTATTTTTCTTTGTGACATAATCTCCACGGAGCATCTTCGCAACCTCACTCAAAGCTATCCGAGGTGCATCGTGCAAAACGAATAGCGAGTTACGGTAATATTCATATTGCTTTTTTCTCGCTGTAAGCTCCGCTGTAAGCTCCGTGAAATTGTCCAAAATACGGACAATTTCACGTTGGACGGGCAACGGCGGTATGGGAATAAGTATAGCTTTTAGGGCACGTACACTGGAATGCACGACTTTACTTTTCACCTTGCCCTTGCTCTTTTGTTGCTGTGCTTCTGTTGTTGATAAAGCATAAGATAAATACTTTGGGTTTTGTTGGTGCTTCATCACAACAATATCGCCACCCGCCAAACACTTTTTATTTCCGATATATACACAAGATTTTGCAATTTCCACAACGCTTTCTCCCGTGATTGCAAACAGAATATCTCCATATTCAAA
>Ga0153953_1000473_pt1 | contig 14402 bp, 11 predicted proteins | sample TSNJ037MetaG_FD_104718 | JGI IMG/M metagenome (GOLD analysis project Ga0153953, IMG submission 104718) | Attine ant fungus gardens microbial communities from New Jersey, USA - TSNJ037 MetaG | ecosystem: Host-associated > Fungi > Mycelium > Unclassified | place: USA: New Jersey, Wharton State...
ATTTTTTTCATTGTTTGTTAACTTCTTACGAAAATCATATAAGCTCTTTAAGCCAAAAACAATAGCTTGGAATAAGGTATACGCTTTATCGTTAGCTAATATTTTTTGTGCAAACTCAATGGTTTTTTGTTGATCTTCCAGAATAAATCCTTTATCGTTCTCGCGTTTTAACCGATAATCGTAAGCTTCCATAATATCTGATATTGTTATAACATCGCCGAAAGCTTCGGCTATAGTGATGTCGTACGGAAAATGACCTTTATCCGTTTTCGCTATAGGGTCATACAGATTTATACAACCTTTTTCGGGGTCTATATCTGCCTCTATAAGAGAAATATCTCTATCCCCAGCAACATCTATAAGTGCCAATATCGCATTGGTTGCCATTGTTTTCGTTCCGCTGGTTACGTTTATAAAAATTTCTTTTATATCGTTTTGAAGATTGAGAATATCCATGACCTCTTTCTTTATTTCATTATACATAGACAGTGAATAATGCGCCTCTGATACTTTTTTATATTTGATCTCAACATTTATCTGTTTTTTTCTCATCCACTGTTTAATATTGTCACAGTAATTCTCTGTGTCACCAGAGCAAACAAATAAAACTGTATCTGGGTTTTTGTTTTTGGCTTTAGCCTTATCAAATTCTTGGACTAGCTTAAAATCATAAGATAACGCAATCATAACCGGCAAAGGGTTTGATCCCACAAGGTAAACAGAAAGCTTCATTATAACCGTCTCCTCTGTATTATTTTGTTGTGCAACTTAAATTCCTGTAATATAATTTGAGCCATATTTTTTGTAATTCTATTATACTCTTATAAATTCTTTTTATCTACAACATGAATGTAATTTCTTTGCCACACCTTTCTTTGCCTCATCAATTACAATCTCCGTTTGAGCATTTGTTGTAAAATGTGCACTGTAAAGCAATAGCGTCCCATCATGATCTTCCATTCCTACCATAGCAAGGCAAGACATCAATCACAAGTTTCACTTAACAACACAAAAATCCATCCCACTCCATATGCCTCCCTTCTCAAATTCTTCCAGGCCAGGGAAATTCTTTTCGGTATATGCTTTCATTTGATAATGTTCGGCCGACCTGTGAATCGTACATTCCTCAGGCTTCATTACCGGTTTTCAAAAAACATGCCATAATCTGTACCTGCTTTTCCTAATTATGTGCTTCATCCGGATATATAGCTAATTTGAAAGTGGTTCCATATATATTCGTAGTTCAATTTATTCTCCGCGCAAGCAGAGAGACGTTTCTTTATAGACATTCCCCAATGACTATAAAATTTCAATCCACTCCCTTCGCAAGAAGGGAGACAACAGCCCCGATCATCCAAAACACAGGCGGGTTTGTTTCAATCCACTCCCTTCGCAAGAAGGGAGACCCGCCTCCGGAGAACCTATATCTTCATAACGATCCGTTTCAATCCACTCCCTTCGCAAGAAGGGAGACAAAGCAAAGTTTAACAATTGACAGTGACGGTATTGTTTCAATCCACTCCCTTCGCAAGAAGGGAGACGACATGACGATCGGCAGTGACGGCAAGCCTGTCCTGTTTCAATCCACTCCCTTCGCAAGAAGGGAGACAGCCATCTGCGGTCCGGGAATCGGTCCCCGGCGTGTTTCAATCCACTCCCTTCGCAAGAAGGGAGACATTTGCCCTAAGTGTGGAGAAAAGATATGGCTATGTTTCAATCCACTCCCTTCGCAAGAAGGGAGACCTGGTCATTGTCTTTGCCGGGGGGCGGATGCTTCGTTTCAATCCACTCCCTTCGCAAGAAGGGAGACACCTGTTCTGATTTACTGGAATGGGTCGTTTCTAGTTTCAATCCACTCCCTTCGCAAGAAGGGAGACGATTGCCGGAGACAACAACGGCACCGTTAAAGTGTTTCAATCCACTCCCTTCGCAAGAAGGGAGACAGTCGTTCCCTTTAACAGCGATGACGAGCGGGATGTTTCAATCCACTCCCTTCGCAAGAAGGGAGACCGGCAAAGACACTAATGGCATCGTAAGGGAACCGTTTCAATCCACTCCCTTCGCAAGAAGGGAGACGAGGCCAAAATCACCGGCCTGTCCGCCGATGCAGTGTTTCAATCCACTCCCTTCGCAAGAAGGGAGACGGTATTTCAGCCCGGGACCGTACTGGCGGGACTGTTTCAATCCACTCCCTTCGCAAGAAGGGAGACGTGCCCGTCGCCAGTCGGGGAAGATCTACTGTTCTTGTTTCAATCCACTCCCTTCGCAAGAAGGGAGACGTATCCTCAACGTATCTAAGCAAATCAGTATCCCGTTTCAATCCACTCCCTTCGCAAGAAGGGAGACCAATGCCCCGCTTTTTTCGATGCAAGGCCAGTTTTGTTTCAATCCACTCCCTTCGCAAGAAGGGAGACTACGAGCAGTAAGAACGGGAATAGCTCAAATGTCGTTTCAATCCACTCCCTTCGCAAGAAGGGAGACCTTTGATGGTCATTTGTTGGGAAACTTTTTTATAAAGTTTCAATCCACTCCCTTCGCAAGAAGGGAGACGAAGTGGTTGGGATTACAAAATATTCCAGGAACCGTTTCAATCCACTCCCTTCGCAAGAAGGGAGACATTGTTTCCATACCGGATAAAATAATTACGGGGCTGTTTCAATCCACTCCCTTCGCAAGAAGGGAGACATTGCTTCACGTTCTGCAGTAGTCGCTGGTATAACGTTTCAATCCACTCCCTTCGCAAGAAGGGAGACCTATGCTGGAAGAAGAGGTTATGACTTATTACCCGTTTCAATCCACTCCCTTCGCAAGAAGGGAGACGATGAGCAAGGATAAGCAGCTAAGAACATGGATCCGTTTCAATCCACTCCCTTCGCAAGAAGGGAGACATAACCAATATCTAATATTTCTTTGCCGGTTGCAGTGTTTCAATCCACTCCCTTCGCAAGAAGGGAGACACGGTGCGCAGCCTGTCAAAACGGGAAGTGGAACGTTTCAATCCACTCCCTTCGCAAGAAGGGAGACAATTCCGGTGTAGCCGTTGAAATTAACCCTGCCTTGTTTCAATCCACTCCCTTCGCAAGAAGGGAGACCCTTCTCGATCAGTTTTCTTTCCAGATTCTTTTCGTGTTTCAATCCACTCCCTTCGCAAGAAGGGAGACATTGCTCCCCACTTCCGGGATCTCGACCACAGCTCAGTTTCAATCCACTCCCTTCGCAAGAAGGGAGACCCAACATACGGTTGGCATCTCTTTGTAATGTGGTTGTTTCAATCCACTCCCTTCGCAAGAAGGGAGACCACATCACATTCAAAATACAGCGTATTTACAATGTTTCAATCCACTCCCTTCGCAAGAAGGGAGACTTTCTTTCATTGGATACCACTTCTTGACCGATACGTTTCAATCCACTCCCTTCGCAAGAAGGGAGACCGTGTCATTATGTTACTGTCCGTATCGCAATAGATGTTTCAATCCACTCCCTTCGCAAGAAGGGAGACATTTGTACAGCAATCTTAGGTCGATTGAATTAATGTTTCAATCCACTCCCTTCGCAAGAAGGGAGACAGTACCGGCTCCCGAATTAGCATAGACCTGGGCGTTGTTTCAATCCACTCCCTTCGCAAGAAGGGAGACCAAAATTGATGCGGACAAAAAATATTTTGACGCGTTTCAATCCACTCCCTTCGCAAGAAGGGAGACGAGGAGTATGCAGATATTAATACATCTACGGGGCGTTTCAATCCACTCCCTTCGCAAGAAGGGAGACATCCTTAAATATTTTCTCTATACCTTCATGATCTGTTTCAATCCACTCCCTTCGCAAGAAGGGAGACGAAATCTCCTCTCAATATTAAATTATCAATGTTCTGTTTCAATCCACTCCCTTCGCAAGAAGGGAGACGTTGCCGATACCATCACGCACGAGGCAAGCAACGTTTCAATCCACTCCCTTCGCAAGAAGGGAGACAATCACCCCTAACCATGCCTTGCCGATAGCTACGTTTCAATCCACTCCCTTCGCAAGAAGGGAGACCTTGCAGCGTTTTGCCGATCAGCTCACACCCAAGGTGTTTCAATCCACTCCCTTCGCAAGAAGGGAGACCCGGATCGGGAGCTGCAGCATTTTTTTTGAGATACGTTTCAATCCACTCCCTTCGCAAGAAGGGAGACGGTCTTTATTCTGGAAGTTGTGTCGCCCAGACCGTTTCAATCCACTCCCTTCGCAAGAAGGGAGACAGTTTGCCCTTTCCGCTGTGGTTGATTTCATTGTGTTTCAATCCACTCCCTTCGCAAGAAGGGAGACATAATTGCGGAGGATGTAAAAATGGATCTGAATAGTTTCAATCCACTCCCTTCGCAAGAAGGGAGACGAAATACTGTCTTGAGAAGTGCGTTCCGGAATACATGTTTCAATCCACTCCCTTCGCAAGAAGGGAGACGTATCAGATATAGGAGGGCGCGATGGATCGGAAGTTTCAATCCACTCCCTTCGCAAGAAGGGAGACTAAAAACCCGTGACAGTAATAACACAATTCTACAGTTTCAATCCACTCCCTTCGCAAGAAGGGAGACCCGCCCTGCGGGACGTACGAGGGTCACTAGACGCGTTTCAATCCACTCCCTTCGCAAGAAGGGAGACATTGGCATCAATACAATCGTCATAGTCCGGTGAGGTTTCAATCCACTCCCTTCGCAAGAAGGGAGACATTATTGTCCGGGCGGATGAGATCAGTCTGACGGTGTTTCAATCCACTCCCTTCGCAAGAAGGGAGACTAAATGCCTGGGTGTTAGACGGACGCTGCATGGCGTTTCAATCCACTCCCTTCGCAAGAAGGGAGACGTTACCGGTGATGATTTCTATTCCCTATATGATACGTTTCAATCCACTCCCTTCGCAAGAAGGGAGACACACCGCCCTGCAAATAGCCGGTGCGTTTGGCATGTTTCAATCCACTCCCTTCGCAAGAAGGGAGACAATGGGCTTACGACGATGATTCTACATTAAAGGCGTTTCAATCCACTCCCTTCGCAAGAAGGGAGACGTTAAATACTGATGTTTTCAGAGTGGCGGCATTGTCGTTTCAATCCACTCCCTTCGCAAGAAGGGAGACAAATTCCACCTGATCAACAATTACATCCGTGGTATGTTTCAATCCACTCCCTTCGCAAGAAGGGAGACCTTCGGCAGTATCATGAGTGGCTTTCGGATTAAGTGTTTCAATCCACTCCCTTCGCAAGAAGGGAGACAAATTGTCGATATCTGTTTGGCGCGACCGGACAGGTTTCAATCCACTCCCTTCGCAAGAAGGGAGACGCAATTCTCCTATTCTCCTGGGAATAATTCGTTGTTTCAATCCACTCCCTTCGCAAGAAGGGAGACCGAGAGGCGGGAGCGCCTTAAGCATTATTTATAACGTTTCAATCCACTCCCTTCGCAAGAAGGGAGACCGATATGCTCAAGTATACGGATGGTTATCCGGTTGTTTCAATCCACTCCCTTCGCAAGAAGGGAGACGGCAGCTTGCCGGATTAGAATCTACAACTGTTGTGTTTCAATCCACTCCCTTCGCAAGAAGGGAGACCCAGGCCGCCAGCAGCTGAATTTAATTTGAGATACGTTTCAATCCACTCCCTTCGCAAGAAGGGAGACTTTGGCGCCTGTGGTTCGGCACACAGCACATTAACGTTTCAATCCACTCCCTTCGCAAGAAGGGAGACTTACACGGGCTTGTGACCGTCGTCGGCTACATTGTTTCAATCCACTCCCTTCGCAAGAAGGGAGACTTTACACGGGCTTGTGACCGTCGTCGGCTACATTGTTTCAATCCACTCCCTTCGCAAGAAGGGAGACTTTATCAGCAGTAGCATGCACAGGCTCCAGAGGCCTGTTTCAATCCACTCCCTTCGCAAGAAGGGAGACCATCCGAGGGGAGAACAGTTTTACAGAAACTTGTGTTTCAATCCACTCCCTTCGCAAGAAGGGAGACAGCAATCATGCACAAATCAAACCGACCACATCTGTTAACTTTGTACATTTTGCACTTAAATTACTTTATAACTTTTCATTATCAAAAATAAAACAACGCTATTTCCCCTCGATTTGTACACTTTTTCTGGTGCGAATGTCCCAGGGTTTTTATGATCGCTTCACATTCGCACTACAAAATCAAAGGCTCTGTGACATCAATCGTCGGCTTTGCTCCGATGTGTTCTATTTTATTTTTATACTTATCGCCAAGATAATAAAATCGCAGACTATCCTTTTCTTTATCAATGATATCTTCCAGAATCGCCTTGACTTCACGACATTTTGCTGCGTCCAGATTACATTCAAATACCGAATTCTGTACCCTTTTTCCGTAATTTACGCATTGTTTTGCAACCCTTCGCAAGCGCCGTTTTCCATCTGCATTCTCCGTATTCACATCATAAGTTATTAACACCAGCAAATCGTCACCTACTTCCAAAAAAATGGCGGATATTCATCCAAGTCACCTCTGATATACCTTGCCAAAAGCATGGCCTGAACATGTGGAATCATTCCCCACTCTACTTTTTCCTCCAAATATGGGTGCTTAACAACCTCCTGCTTCTTTGTCTGCCAATGTGAAAGAAACAGCTTTCTGGCGTTGTCTCCCATTATTACAGCTCCATTTTCTTTTTGAAGAAAATCCTCCGGTTTCATAATTTTCTTGTTTATCATCGTCAGAACAAACCTGTCTCCCACAACACTTCGCAGTTCTTCAACCATATCAAGAGCCAGTGACAAGCGCCCCGGCCGATCCGTATGAAAAAAGCCTGCATAAGGATCAAGACCTACTGTTTCCAGGGCGCTGGCACACATTCCGGTAAGTAAGGTATAGGAAAACGAAAGCATTGCATTAACCGGATCAAGTGGCGGTCTTTTCGTTCTTTTATTAAACACAAAATCCGATTTTTGCTGCAATATCAACTCATTAAACACCGAAAAATATACCGAAGCCGCCTCTCCTTCTAATCCTCGCAGTTCAGCAGCCTGCTCACATACCCTGATCCGCTTCATTGATTCAGAGAGAAATGCCGATTTTCGCTTGATCTGCTCCACATCAATCCGCAGCCCATTGTCCCGACAGGCCCGCTCAAGGACCCATTTCGCATTGTAGACCTTGCCAAGAATGCAATTTCTCGCAATCTGCATACTCTTCTCTGAATCCATCGTTTGGCAATATTGCTCTTTTCGCAGGGTAATATTCCCCCTTACTTCGCCAGAAACCCGGGCCAAAAACCTTCCGCTGCCAGATAAAAAGGAAATTGCAACATCCCGCTTTGCACAAGCTCCCATCAACGCCGGACTCGCACCCGTATAACCAAAAGTTACGATCCCCTGCAGATTGTGAAGAGGAACCCTGCCAATTTCTGTCTGCTCCTCATATACAACTACATTCTCTCCATCCAGTCCCAGATAGCGGTTAGGCGAAGTAACATACAATGTATTCAACAATCTCTTCATAAACGCCCCCTTCTATCTCTCCTCTATTGCATTGGAAATATACTTATCTACTGATCGCGTTTTATTTAAAACAGGAAGACAAATATCACTTAAAGAACAGGCATTACAGCTTTTTGTGCGCTTCACTTTGGGAGTATATTTTTTCTCAAAGTATTGATGCATTTCCGTAAACATGTTTCTGACCCGCTGCTTATGTTCGGCAGAAATCTCAACGGTTGTCCGATGTCTGGTTTCTCCATAATATAAATAGCCCACCGGAATTTCACAGCATAACATTTCCTCCAGACACATTGCCTGTGCAACTAACTGCAAAATATCCACATCATTCTCTTTCGGGCGTCCTCGTTTATATTCAATCGGAATTACCTGATAGAGGCCCTCTCTTCCTGCTAAAGTAATGCCATCTTTCGCTTTATGAAATTCTACAACATCGCTTTCCCCACTAATTCCAAGTTCTCTGGAATGAATTGGCATCGCCCTTGAGACAATCTTATCCCCGCGTTTCTCCACAATCGAATCATCATGAGCCCGTTCATGTAATAATTTCCCCTCTACAGTTCTGACATTTTCATTCCATTGCAGTTCTATATATGACAGTGCCCACTGCCGTCTGCAAAATGCGAAGTGCTGAATTCCAGATAGTTGTAAGAAATCATCTTCTTCGTACAAATTTACAGCACCTCCGGTTTTAATCCTTCAAGCAGTTCTATCTCTACTTTATACTCTTCAAACGTTTTGGGACGTTCCGTCTGAGGTATTACTTTTATGCTTCTATGTATTCTGGCTGTAGAAATCGCCGGCGTTTTCTCTTCATGCTGCCACCAATAAAGCTGACGTACTTCCATGCTTCCTTCCGGTCTTGCAGATGATGCATCATTTTCAAATAAGGTTGCCAATGCCCGCTTCAAAAGTTCTGCATCTTCCTGCGAAAATCCCGTTTTCTCCGCCAATTGGACATTCACACTTCCTTTTACAAGGTACAATCCAAAACCGACTCTGTGCTTTGTTCCCATTGTGTCTGAAGCCTTACCCTCTTTTCCGGCTTCGCTGTTTACACTCTTCGTAATCTGCATACTTATTATATCAACCGGCGACACACTAACTGCCTGATGGATTGAAACGGGTCCCCGGATTCCTAAAGAAACTTCAGAGCCCTTAAAAGCAAATACCTGACCAAAACTTCTGACATCAATCCACTGCTCACAGGCAATCTGTGCACATTTGTCCCGATCAGCGTTCTTTCCTTTCATCTCCGCCTTTAACTCCTCACAGCCTTCAGCCCGCTCCCGCAAACTTTTAAATGAGTCAGTCCGTCTTTCATCTGACTGTACAAATACATTTTCACCCAAATCCTGAAACCGATTTCTTACTTTTCTTTTAATGCATACATCCGAAATCTCCCCATACCCGTCAAAGTTTTCCCGCGGACGATTTCCGTTTAATGGATCTCCATTAGGATTGGCATTCGTAACCGACACCAATACTACAAAATCAATTTTTCCTTTCAGTTCACTCATTTTTTGCTTCCTCCTTTTTTCTTAATGCGTAAGCCTGATTATGAAATCCCATCAAATATGCACCACTTAAACTCTCATTCTTTTCAAAATCTCCATTTTCAAATAACCAAAAAATCTCTTCAATCAAATGCTCATAAAAAACCCGCTGTCCTTCTGTCAATCGTGGCTGATATGCTATTAACCGTTCTTCAATTACCTTCCATGTACGGAATGGCTGCTGGGAAAATGCAGTCATAAAACGTTTTGCATTTGTCTCCCTTTTTTCTTCTCTGTCCATGGATAAATACTCCACTCTGTCAGCTACAGCAAGCAGCCTGCCATACAAATAACTTCTGTCACAATTATTCTTGTTTAACGCCACTGCCCATACCTCCTTATCTCCTCTTTCTATACTTTGTTTCTTAATAAATGAACACGCTAAAGCCAATGTCTTTTTCCAATTGATCGGATTCTCATAAGACACTGGAGAAGATGCCCGCTTAACTGCCAGATGCACCATATCAACCGGTATCCGGCGATGCTGCAAAATGCAGGCAATCAACCGCTTACATACCTCTGCATACATTTTTTCATTGCTTCCCTTTAATGTAAGATGGCCCTGGGACTCTGTTCCATATAAAATATCCGCAATGTCCTTAATTCCCACCATACCGTAATACTCATAATATTTTTTGTTCTTATACTTGATCTGGAGCCAGCCACACGTTTCATACCATCGCTGCAGATTCTCCAGATATCTGCTGGAAGACTGCATCTGTGATTCCATAATTGCTAACCTTCCTGTTGTTGCTGCGTCAAATGCCATTAAAAACATGTTTGAGTCTGTCTCCAATTTCTTACCGTAACCTGCAATTGCTCTCTGAAATCTGACTGCACTTATAATACCTGTCTCCACTTCCGACGGCTTGTCCTGAACCTCATCATCATCCCAATACGCCTCACCTTCATAAGCATCACATACTGCATCGCTGTCACGGCACCAGTCAGGAAGCTCCTGCAAATCAGACTCCCATGTGACCAGCGTGATGCCATTCCAGTTTCGTCCTTGTCTTCTAAGAATCCACTTTAAAGCACTATGTGCTTTCTGGGAATCTTCATATCCGATCGAAAAGGCCTCTTCTTTATTAGCGAACCGACCGCGATAGGTAAAGTTTGTCTCATCATTAGCTGAAATCAGCTTAGCACCGTCACCCTCGTTTCTGATCTTCTTCGGGTGAAGATAAGTGACCGGCACCCTATTTCCGGTTAAATATGACAGGTCGTATTGCTGCATCATACTATTGCAATATTCAATATAAGCATTTTGAAGTGTCCGATCCAGCCAGCATTCAGAAGGTGTCAGACCCGATGTTCCAGCCAGTAGACTCTGTCCTGAATCCCAGCTATTCTGGATTCGAAAGCGGACAAGTACATCTGACTGGTTGATTTTATTGATCTTCTCTTTTGCTGCTACTTTACCATTTTCATCAACACTTAAAATGCCCGCTTCGATCAGATCTCTCATGAGCCTTTCTTTTTTTATATAATTCCATATCGCTTTCACCTTTTCATGGCTATAATCGGATAATGCCCAATCCTCCAGTCCTTTTATATAACTGTCATAATTGGCCGAATAGTCCTTCTCCTTCTCGGTAATCACATAATCCATATAATCAGCAGCCAGATATTTCAAATTATCGCAAAGGGGATGAGCTTCCACCCCGGCAGTTCTGCTGGCTGATTTCTCTGTTACGGGTATCATCGTCAGACTTTCTGCTTCATCAACCAAATCCGCCCGGATAAATTCCCCTTCTCCATCAATCGTTACCGTAACCTGAGCTTTTACCGTCGTATGATAGAGCGGCAGCAAAATCAGTGCTTCTTCAAACCTCCCCTGCTTTACTTCTCCTGCGATTTCTTTATTCTTATCATATAACTCACAAAGCTCCTTCACCCAGTTCAATCCGCCACCTCCTCAGCAATAAATTCTGAAAGACCGGAAAAATTAGGATAATTAAAATTCTTCATTTCCATTTCCTTAATATGACGATAATCAGAACAATCCTCCGGCCGCACAAATTGTATTACCCCTCGTTTCATCACCGGACGCCAGAACCGCACCGTCATCCTGCCCTTATCTTCCACCCTGATTGCCTCATCTGCATAAGTAATACCATGATACATAAAGCCAAAGGCCAATTCTTCAATATCATAATAAGCACTTTCTCTGGCTCCTGCATCAAAATCACAAGGCTCTACATACCCCTGGCATTCCCTGGTGCCCAGGAAAATATCACGTCTCCCGCCCCTTGTAATCATTCGTTTGGCAATGTTATGATGCTTATTTTCATTCCAATCCTCTTTTAGTTCTTTCCGGTTCTCATTCCATTCAAAATGAGCACGTACCTGATACCTGACTTTTTTCAGGTATGTATAATATGCCAGTTCATTTCCGCCACTATATTTCGCCGGCTTCATTCCCTTGGTTTCCATCTGTACAGGGTTCATTACACGCACCGCATCCACCACCCAGATGAGCGTCGGTTTCCAATACACGCTATGTAAAATCCCCTTCAGTGCCTCATAGGTAGGCACCTGATAAGTACACTTCTCCCCTCCAACCCGTGTAACCGGGTCCGAGAATAGCGCATAGTCACCACTCACTTCAAACTCCACTCGATTCTCATGCATCTCTCCACCTCCTTAAATTTACATACATAGGTATTCCATCGGAAGGGGATCCGTTGTAACACCGGTTTCTTTTGAATAATAACGCTTGTTCAAAACCAACACCTGATGATCCAGTATTCCTCTGATTCCCGGTTCCAGTTCCCTTCGTTCCGAACGACTGATGCTTACCACAAATGACTGCAGTTCTCGTAACAGCTTTTTCTTTTCCTGATAACTGCATTTCGGTTGTTCCAATTCCTGTAGCTTCCTTTCAACAATATCGCTATATGGAACAATGACTGACAGGTCTCCTCTGTCTGGTATCACTTCATAATAATCTCCTGCTGTTTTGAACGCCTGTCTTAGTAACTGTCTTGAATAACGTTTTGATTTATTAAATTCTGAATTTCCGGAAAGCAGATCAACGATCGTCGCAGGTACTTCCTCTACCGTCACCGGATAATCTAACTTTATCTTTCGCTGCCATAAATAATCATCATAATACAGCTGAATGGCTTTTTTAGAATCCAGTGCGTAATCTAATACCGCCGGATTTCTTCTGAATTGATCCAGAACTTTCTTCATCGCCTCCTGAGCCGCCCTTATCTCCTCCAAATGAGTCAGGTTTTCCGCTGATTCATCCATCTTGATTAAGTACACATCTCCGACATCCATTTCCTTATTGCGATTACACCGGCCTGCTGCCTGTATCAAATTGTCAAGTCCGGCCAGAGAACGCACCACACAAGGAAACGAAATATCAACACCGGCTTCAATCAACTGTGTCGTTATACAAATCTGCATACACTCTGTCTTTAATCCATCCCTTATCTTGCTTAATTTATCACTGCGGTGCTCCGGGCACATGCTTGTGCTCAAATGGACAACCTCCACCTCCTCACTCAAAAGTGATTTTACTTTTGTAAATAAATTTCTGGCACATGCTTTTGTATTCGCTATAAATAAGACCTTTCTATGCATCTCCGCCTTATCAATCAGAAACTCTGCCGCTGCATCAATACTCAGCCCGCGAACATAATCACCCGTAGCATCTGTAATCCTGGTTCTTTGCGTAACCATCTGAAAATCAGGTCGCTCTTCTACCATCTCTACCGGTGGAAGCAAAGCATTTTCAGGCAATTGATCCAGAAGAGGCTGTGTTGCGGTGCAGAGCACCATAGTTGTATTCAAAAATTCCGTCATGAAATTAACTGCCAAATTAAATAATCCCAACGTAAAAACAGGCAGCGCCTGAACTTCATCCATAATGATTACACTGTCGCTAAGACTTTGAAATCTTCTGATATTAGCAATTTTGGACGTAAATAGCGTATTCAGAAACTGGACTGCCGTTGTAACAATAATTGGCGAAGACCAATCCTCTGTAAGCCGTTCATATTCTAATTGCTCATTCTCGTTCTCAAACACAATATTACAATGATGTTCCAGCACATATTCAGACTTTCCAATCGCTTTTCTTATTTCCCCTGCATTTTGTTCAACGATGGAGTGGAACGGAGCGATGTAAATAATCCTCTTTTTCTTGTGTTCATAAGCATGATGTGCAGCAAACCGAAGGCTGCTAAGCGTCTTCCCGGCTCCCGTTGGCAATGACAGCCGATATAATCGTTGATCATCACCGGCTTTTTGCTTGCAAATATCAGAAACGTAGCTGCGATATGCATTAATTCCACTCTTCTCTGTAAATTTCTTCAATTTTTCTTCTATATTCTCAACACAATCCGACCATATATTCTGTAACTCAGAGTCTGTGAAAACCTCTTCGGTCTCTATCCCATTCATGAAATCTGCAGTATCTCTTCGGTCTGCATCCATCAATAGGGAACAGAGCAGTCTTGTGTACATTCCCAGAAGAAAGTCACGATTTCCATACCGGTTCCCTGTTCCCCATGCTTTTACGGTATCTTGGATAAGATGTTTTAATTGTTCACCCTCTTGTACTGCCAGGCGACTGATCTCTTTTACCTCTTCTGCCTTAAAATCTTCATAAAAATGCGCCTTACAGTCTGCTATTGGTAAATATTCTGACTTCTCCTGCCGTTTCTCAAACAATGACGTACCGTCGGCAGCAATACAATCCTGCAGCCCATGATGCGCATAAATAGCCGTTTGGACCAGCCTCTTTATAAAAGAATCAGGCAAGAGTTCCTCTGCCAGAATTCCCCCAGCTGTAGTATGATCTTCTTTCTTTCCCGAATGGCCGCCATCATACTGAATTGCGTTCTGAAAATATTCCTGCCAGATATCACTGTACTTTCCGGTATCGTGCAGTAAGCTGATTAGCTTGATTGTATGTCTTAACTGATTTTGTGGTGATTTTAGCACAGCGAAAGCTGCGGTTTGAGAACAGTGTTTAGCTAATGATTGATATTCATCATTTGTCTTATTATAATGAGCATTAAATGTCCTATTGTGTTCTGTCATATGTAAGCCCTCATTTTAGGTTATATAACTATTCTACCATACTTTTCCTGTTTTACAACCTTTATATTGAAGAGGCTTTTGCAAAAGCTCCCTATAAAAACAAGAACTCACATCCTGCAAATCAGGTCATGAATTCTTTTTTTTAGACAACTTCACTTATTCCTCATCACCACGCTTTGTGTGTGTAACCATAATCTGTTTCATCGCCGGGTCATTGTAATCAGGACTAAAGGTCATTCTGGCAACTGCAAACGGCTTTTTTAGTTCTTCAATTGTATACGCACCTTTGACCCCCAACA
>Ga0153953_1000476_pt1 | contig 14363 bp, 10 predicted proteins | sample TSNJ037MetaG_FD_104718 | JGI IMG/M metagenome (GOLD analysis project Ga0153953, IMG submission 104718) | Attine ant fungus gardens microbial communities from New Jersey, USA - TSNJ037 MetaG | ecosystem: Host-associated > Fungi > Mycelium > Unclassified | place: USA: New Jersey, Wharton State...
AAAGAAAAGAAAGGCGAGAATAGCACTATGCCAAAACCTGAATTAACAAAAAAACTTTTAGCCGATACACTTATTCAATTGGCAGTTATTCGCGCCTATTCATATACTCTGGATCAATTTAATTACCGATACCTTCCCCGCTATGGCTCTCGGCATGGAAGAGGCCTAGGAGGACAGCATGAAGCAGCCGCCACGGGATTCTAAAAAAGGTATATTTGCGGGTGGGCTTGGTGTGAACGTGATTTATCAGGGGATTATAGTAGCAGCTTTCCATTCGCGATATGCGGGATCATAACGGTCTGTGCATTTGTGTTTTGTCAAAGATGGCAGAAGGGAAAAATAATAAAAGATAACGACGAGGGAGTGTGATTTGTGATGAAACCTATAATTAGCTCATAATGGAGGGAAAAAACTTGAGCGAAAACAGATCATCAGAAAAATTTAAAGTAAGCAGGAAACCTGATTTCAGAGAAGAAAAATCCGTAAACATGACCTTGCGAATTGATAAAGAACTGCAAAAACAGTATGAAGATTGGGCTAATAAAACCAATCGTTCCAGAAATGAACTTATGTGCATGGCGTTGGCTTATGCTTTGAAGAATATTGAGTTTATTGATGAAGAATAAACCAATGGACTACTCTCCTTTGAATAGTCACTAGTAGTTCTATTCCATTTCTGCAATTTCCTGATATGCATAAAAGAGTGTTGTACCTTCAAGATACAACACTCTTATCATTATATTGACATAAATACTTCCACTTTCAAATCCGTCCATTGCCTATATCTCATATAGCTGCCGTGGCTCTTTCTATAAGCTTTGGCTTCATCGAAAGTAAGCATAAAATCAAAGACTTTTACTTCGCTACCCCTGCAGCCAGTGCCGCCTGTGCTGCTGCCAGTCTTGCAATCGGCACACGGAACGGGCTGCAGGATACATAGTTCAATCCAATCTTATGGCAAAATTCAACTGTAGATGGATCTCCGCCATGCTCTCCACAGATACCAAGCTTGATACCCGGTCTCTTAGCACGGCCTTTTTCAGCTGCCATCTGAACCAGTTTACCAACACCATTTTGATCCAGTCTTGCAAATGGATCTGATTCGTAAATTTTAGACTTGTAATATGCATCTAAGAATTTACCGGCATCATCACGTGAGAAACCAAAGGTCATCTGAGTTAAATCGTTTGTTCCAAAAGAGAAGAACTCAGCTTCTTCTGCAATTTCATCAGCCAGTAACGCGGCCCGAGGAATTTCGATCATGGTTCCGATATGATATTCTATATCAGATCCTTTTTCCGCTTTTACTTTTTCTGCTACTTCTATTACAATATCTTTTACAAATTTCAATTCTTTTTTGTCTCCAACCAGTGGAATCATGATTTCCGGAACGATGTCAAAACCTTTTTCTGCCTTTACTTCGATTGCCGCTTCCATAACAGCTCTAGTCTGCATCTTGGCAATCTCCGGATACGTTACAGCAAGACGGCATCCTCTGTGACCCATCATAGGGTTGAACTCATGCAGTTCATCGCATTTTGCTTTCACGGCTTCTACGGTAAGTCCCATATCTTTTGCCAAAGCCACAATATCATCTTCTTCGGTAGGAACAAACTCATGAAGAGGCGGATCTAAATAACGGACTGTCATTGGTTTGCCTTCCAAAACTTCATACATAGCCTTGAAATCTGCTTTCTGGAAAGGAATCAGCTCATTCAGGGCTGCCTCTCTTGCTTCTGATGTATCTGAAAGGATCATTTTACGAATCTTTGGAATCCTGTCCGCATCAAAGAACATATGCTCTGTACGGCAAAGACCAACGCCTTCTGCACCCAATTTCACAGCGTTCGCCGTATCTGCCGGCGTATCTGCGTTCGTACGAACCTTCAATGTTCTGAACTGGTCTGCCCAGCCCATGATTCTGCCAAAGTTTCCGCTGATCTTAGATTCTTCTGTAGCAATATCGCCCAGATAAATATTACCTGTAGAACCGTCTAAGGAAATATAGTCACCTTCTTTGATGGTATTTCCGTCCAGTTCGAAATACTTTGCTTCTTCATCTATTTTGATCTCACCGCAGCCGGATACACAAGCAGTACCCATACCACGTGCCACTACCGCAGCATGCGAGGTCATTCCTCCGCGCACAGTCAGAATACCTTCTGCCGCATGCATACCTTCAATATCTTCGGGAGAGGTTTCCAGACGAACCAGAACTACTCTTGCACCTGCTTCATGAGCGGCTTTCGCTTCATCAGCAGTAAAATATACTTTACCTGCTGCAGCGCCCGGAGAAGCCGGAAGTGCGCTGCCGATTACTTTACCTGCTTTCAATGCATCTGCCTTGAAGGTAGGATGCAACAGCTGATCCAGAGATTTTGCATCAATTCTGCTGATTACTTCTTCTGGTGTGATCATCCCTTCATCCACTAAATCGCAGGCGATTTGGATAGCAGCCGGAGCTGTTCTTTTTCCGCTTCTTGTCTGCAGGAAATATAATTTGCCTTCCTGAATCGTAAATTCCATATCCTGCATATCACGGTAATGATCTTCCAGCCTCTTAGCAATAGCCATAAATTCTTCATAGCATTCAGGCATATCTTCCTGTAATTTTGTGATAGGCTGTGGTGTACGGATACCTGCAACAACATCTTCACCCTGTGCATTGATTAAATATTCACCATAGATGCCATTTTCACCTGTGGATGGGTTACGGGTAAATGCAACACCTGTGCCGGACGTCTCACCCATATTTCCAAATACCATAGCCTGTACATTAACGGCGGTTCCCCAATCTCCGGGAATATCATTCATCCGGCGGTAAACAATGGCGCGTGGGTTGTCCCATGAACGGAATACGGCTTTTACAGCCTCCATCAACTGCGTTTTAGGATCCTGGGGAAATTCTTCTCCCATTTTTTCTTTGTAAATTACTTTATATTTTGCAATTACATCCTTTAAATCGTCTGCAGTCAAATCTGTATCATATTTAGCACCTTTTTCTTCTTTTTCCTTATCCAGTATACTTTCAAAAAAGGTTTTACTCATTTCCATAACGACGTCTGAGAACATCTGAATAAATCTTCGATAAGAGTCATATGCAAATCTTGGGTTTCCGGTCTTCTTAGCAAACCCTTCCACTGAAATATCATTTAATCCCAGATTAAGTATCGTATCCATCATACCAGGCATGGAAGCTCTTGATCCTGATCGCACCGATACCAATAAAGGATCCTCGGTATCACCAAACTTCTTACCCTGAATCTCCTCTAATTCACTGATTGCATCAAAGATCTGTCCCTGCACTTCTTCTGTGATTCGTTTGCCTGCATTATAGTAATCTGTACAGGCTTCTGTGGAAACCGTAAAACCCTGTGGAATCGGAAGTCCTAAATTTGTCATTTCTGCCAGATTCGCACCTTTTCCACCAAGTAGATTTCTCAAGCTTGCGTTTCCTTCTTTAAATAAGTAAACCCATTTTGCCATTTTCACTATTTCCTCCTAGAATGATGTATTGTGTTAATACGCTCTATTTTCTTTTCAACAAGTCTCCTCTGCGCATAACAATCCTCTTTGCGTCTAATCTGCACATTTTTATTCTACCATATATTAACTTCTAGTCAAGGAAAAAAATGTCTAAATCCCCTTGTGTACAATATATTATTTTGTTATAATAACATCTGTGAATTTGTGCAAACGTAAATAACATGGAGGTATTCAAAATGAAACGAAATGTAATCGTAGGACAATCAGGCGGTCCGACAGCTGTTATCAATTCCAGCCTGGCAGGTGTTTACAAAACAGCAAAAGACCGTGGTTTCCACAAAGTGTATGGTATGCTTCACGGTATTCAGGGATTTCTGGACGAGCAGTATATTGATTTATCGAAGCAAATTAAAAACGACCTGGATGTAGAGCTTCTGAAAAGAACACCTTCTGCTTTTCTTGGTTCCTGCCGCTTTAAGATGCCTGAAATCCACGAAAACAAGGCCATTTATGAGAAGGTTTTTACTATTTTGAATAAACTGGAAATTGACAGCTTTATTTATATTGGCGGAAATGATTCCATGGACACGATCAAAAAACTTTCTGATTACGCCGTTCTGACCGGTCAGACACAGAAGTTTGTAGGTGTACCCAAGACCATTGATAATGACCTGGCACTGACAGACCATACTCCGGGATTTGGAAGCGCTGCCAAATATATCGGAACATCCGTGAAAGAGATTATCCGGGACGGTCTTGGTTTGAGTTACAAAAAAGAACTTGTTACGATTGTTGAAATTATGGGCAGAAACGCCGGATGGCTTACAGGTGCTGCCGCACTTTCCAAAGGTGAAGACTGCGACGGACCTGATTTGATCTATTTACCTGAGCTTCCATTTGATGTAAGCAAATTTATGGAAAAAGTAAAAGCGTTGTTGAAAAAGAAAGACTCCATCGTGATTGCCGTTTCGGAAGGTATTAAACTGGCTGACGGGCGTTATGTATGTGAACTCTCTGCAACAAACGATTATGTGGATGCCTTTGGTCACAAGCAATTAAGCGGAACCGCCGTTTACCTGGCAAATGTAGTTGCTGCCGAGATCGGCTGCAAGACCCGCGGCGTTGAACTTAGTACCTTACAGCGGAGTGCTTCCCATCTTGCTTCCCGTGTGGATATCAACGAGGCTTTCATGGTTGGCGGTGCTGCGGTAAAAGCTGCGGATGAAGGTGATTCGGGGAAGATGGTCGTAATCGACCGTGTATCCGACGATCCATATCAGTGTGCAACCGGTATCTATGATGTTCATAAAATTGCAAATGACGAAAAACTGGTTCCAAGAAACTGGATCACTAAAGACGGCTCTTATGTCACGAATGATTTTGTCTCCTATGTGAGTCCTTTAATCCAGGGTGATTATGCGCCTGTCATGGTGGATGGCATTCCCCGTCATCTGATCTATTCAAAATAACAGGAAATCTTAAAAAAGTTTCACCCTAACTCGTGTGACTTCACTTGTCTGCAAGGATGAAGTCACACGAGTTAACATGTGTACATATCAATATGGTATGATTAAGGTCTGATAAATATCTGTGTCCAATATGGGACTCCCTGGTTATTAGCATATCCAACACCAATCTGTGTAAACGTTGTACTCAATATATTTTCTCTGTGTCCGGTAGAATTCATCCACGCATCCATAACACTTTGCGCCGTAGTCTGCCCCTTGGCAATATTCTCCCCGGCAGCCGTAAAACTCACTCCGAAATTTCTCAGCATATCAAACGGGGAACCATAATTCGGTGATTGATGACTGAAATAGTTGTTACTTTCCATATCCTCAGATTTATAGCGTGCAACTCTAGTCAACTCCGGATTAACCGTCAAAGGACTCAATCCTCTTTGCTCCCTTTCCATATTAACCAGATCCACTACCTGCTCCTCAAGATTACCCATCTGTGGAGTGCCTGGCTGTGGTACACTAGGTTGTTGCGGCATACCTGGCTGCTGCGGCATACCCGGCTCCTGTGGCATACCCGGCTGCTCCGGCATACCCGGCTGCTGTGGCATACCTGGCTGCGGCATACACGGCTGTGGAACTCTTGAAGGTATATTAATTCTTTGATTCGGATGAATAAGAGATGGATTACTGATCTGAGGATTTGCATCAATCAATTCAGAAATACCAATACGATGCCTCATGGCAATTTTCCACATACTATCACCCGGCCGTACTATATAGACAGAATCATTCGGCATATAAGAAACCTCAACTTTCTAATTGATTATTAAATTGATAGTACATTATATGCAGCAAGGCTATTTCTGGTTAATTTATAGAGACAGTTATAATACGCCTTGGTGAATTTACCGGTTCTTAAGCGGCACGACAGCTTTGCCGACATAATACAGCTATTGAAACTGTGCATAAATATCTCCAACCCCAGTTCCACAATCAACTGCCTTGCCGCCCTCCGCGCTGCCTGTGCCCTCTGCGGTGCCTGTGCACACGTACCTCCAATTCAATCAGAATATTTTTCGTGTTCCTCTTAGGCAACCGGGGACGATATATCAGGGGGGAAATTTGCTTCACAAAAGCAAATTTTCAGGACACTTGAGAGTTATCATCATCAAGATGATAGCTCGAATGTGTCCGGTACCCTGATATATCGTCCCCGGTTGTCTTAGAGGCACTAGAAAAATGTTCGAATTGGAGGTACGTGTGCACAGGCGCCGCAGAGGGCATAGGCAGCGCGGAGGGCGGCAAGGCAGTTGATTGTGGAACGTCCTCCTTCCATTCCCCCACTCCCCTCCTATCCTATCTTAAAACTCAAACTTATCCGCCAAATACTCACCCAAATCTTCAATTTTGACCCTCACCTGAGCCATCGTATCACGATCCCGTACAGTAACAGCACCGTCTTCCTCCGATTCAAAATCATAAGTAACACAGAATGGCGTTCCAATTTCATCCTGTCTTCTGTAACGTTTACCAATATTTCCACGGTCATCATATTCACAATTATATTTCTTTGACAATGCAGTAAATACCTTCTCCGCACCTTCGTTTAATTTCTTCGACAATGGTAATACACCAACTTTTACCGGAGCCAATGCCGGATGGAAACGAAGTACCGTTCTCATATCTCCGCCTTCCAGTTCTTCTTCATCATAAGCACTGCATAGAAATGCCAGCACTACACGGTCCGCACCCAAAGACGGCTCAATTACATATGGAATATATTTTTCCTTCTTTTCGTCATCAAAATAACTCATATCCTGACCGGATTCGTTTTGATGCTGAGTCAAATCATAGTCGGTACGGTCTGCAATTCCCCAAAGTTCACCCCATCCGAAGGGAAAAAGAAATTCCAGGTCAGTAGTCGCTTTACTGTAGAAGCTCAGTTCTTCTGCATCATGATCTCTGTCACGCATCTCGTCTTCTTTCATTCCAAGAGATTTCAGCCAGTCAATGCAATACTGTTTCCAGTATGCAAACCATTCCAGATCTGTTCCGGGGGTACAGAAAAATTCCAATTCCATCTGTTCAAACTCCCGCGTACGGAACGTAAAATTACCCGGCGTAATTTCATTACGAAAAGATTTACCAATCTGGGCAATCCCAAAAGGCATTTTTTTCCTGGAGGTTCTCTGCACATTTTTGAAATTCACAAAAATACCCTGCGCAGTTTCCGGTCTTAAATATACGACATTTTTTGCATCCTCCGTCACACCTTGAAATGTTTTGAACATCAGGTTGAACTGACGGATATCCGTAAAATTATGTTTTCCGCAAGTTGGGCATGGAATATTATGCTGATCAATAAAGTCTTTCATCTCCTTCTGAGACCATGCATCTATAGAGCCTTCTACTGCTATTTTCTCTTTTTTACAGAAATCTTCTATCATCTGGTCTGCCCGAAATCTTTCATGACACTCTTTACAGTCCATCAACGGATCGGAAAATCCTCCCAGATGCCCCGATGCCACCCAGGTCTGGGGATTCATCAAAATTGCACAGTCCACACCTACATTATATGGATTTTCTGTCACGAATTTCTTCCACCATGCCTGCTTCACATTATTTTTCAATTCCACACCCAGATTTCCATAATCCCAGGTATTCGCAAGCCCTCCATAAATATCAGAACCCGGATAAACGAATCCTCTTGATTTTGCCAGTGCTACGATTTTTTCCATTGTTTTTTCCATAATAAATCTCCTTATTTATATATAATATAAGCAATAGCCGCCTTACTTTCCTGCGTTTCCTTCTCTAATTCTTCAACCGGCTTGATAGCTTCAATTTCCGTTTCACTCCCGGAACCGGCCTGCGTCTCTTCTTCACTGTCCGTCCGTTCCGCTTTTACGGCAGCTTTTCGCTTTCCGGTCACTTCCACATTGGAACTGACAAACACAATATTACCGGGCACTTCCACACTCATGCTTTCTTCCAATATCAAGACATTATAATTTTCACCTATCACCTCTTTCTGATCGGCATTTTCATTCGTTATCTTTCCTTTCGTTATGCCTATGAAGGAAGCATCAAACTCATATCCTGCCTGATCGGCATTTACAATATCTCCCGCAAAGAAAGTAACATTATTAAATGCCTCATAATCTTCTGACGAAGCGTATTTTATAAACAGCGAAACACTTCTTTCTTTTATATTAAATGTTTCAATCGTAATCTTATCCTCACCTGCATCCGCATTATAATCTGCAACCGCCTGTTTAACTGTTGTCTCCAGCTCGTCCTCTTTATAATAACTCTGATCTAATTCGTCTATAACTGCGGCAGTAATCGTTCCGTCTTTTCCGATACGGACTGCCGTCTCTTTCGGTGAAAATTTCCCTGTACATCCACTTAACAACACTACTGACAATATGAATGCCACCAGCAGCTTTATTCTTTTCATTAATAGCTCCTCCTGATTTCCCTTGCATACCTAACATATTATACATAGTAAAGTATAGATTTTCAACTAATAATTCAGTATAGTCTTTAATATTTTCAAAGAATTGAATTCTTTTTCTATGTACTTTTTACGAAAACACTCCATAACGGTCTTGAACTCCCTTAATACCTCCGGTGAAACAGTAAATGTATAGAGTTTATCCAGAGAGGCTGAAATCACATGCTGAAACGTATAGACTGTTGCATCCTGCAGCCTGATACAATCATGCACTCTTCCTGCACAGTCCATACAGATCATCCCATCCCCGGAAAGCATAAATGCTCCAAGCCGTTCACTTCCTCTGCATTCCCTGCAAGTAAACACCTCCGGATATTCTCCATTCAGCATCATCGCTTTCAATTCAAAAGTATAACGCACCAATTCCCGGCTCAGCCTCTGATTGGTCAATGCACGCAGGGACACATACAGAAGTTTTAATAATTCCGCATCGTCTTTATTTTCTCTGGCATAGTAATCCGCAAATTCCATAAAATAAAACCCAAAATATACACCTTCCAAATCCTGGGTCAACGTCTGAAAGTAATTCTGTATCTGTGCACTTACCAGCGTATAGGAGGTACGTCCTTCATAAAAAGAAAATGTACCAAATACAAAAGGATTAGACGCCGCCAGCAGGCTGCTGTTCTGGCGTCTGGCTCCCTTAGCAAATGCTGAGATTTTACCGCGCTCTCTGGTCAGTATAACGATGCGCTTGTCATAATCACCAATGGGATTGGCCGACAGCACCATCCCCGTCAAAGCAAGTAATTTACTCATTCTATATCCTTCTTGTTATAGCCAAAATTTTTCATCAAAAAGTCACTGTCACGCCAATCTTTCTTCACCTTTACCCAAAGCTGAAGATTTACCCGCATCTCTAACATGTCTTCGATCTCTTTTCTGGCACCGGAGCCGATTTTACGAAGCATGGCACCGCCTTTTCCGATAATAATACCCTTATGGGATTCCCGCTCACAAATGATGTTGGCTTCAATGTCCATCATCTTTTCTTTATAGCGTTCTCTCATTTTTTCTACAGAAACAGCGATCCCATGGGGTATTTCCTCCTCCAGAGAACGAAGAGCCTTCTCACGGATCAGTTCTGCAACGATCTGACGCTGAGGCTGGTCAGTGACTGTATCCTCATCATAAAATGCGGGACCATCGGGAAGATATTTAAAAATCGTGTCAATGATGTCTTTGGTATTCTGTCCTTTTAACGCTGATGCCGGAATAATCTCAGCAAAATCATAAATCTTTCGATACGTATCAATGAATAAAAGAATTTCTTCTCTTTTCACCGTATCAATTTTATTGATGATCAGAAAAACCGGTGTCCGGGTCTTCTGCAGCTGCTCTACGATATGGCGTTCACCTGCTCCTATAAATGTGCTTGGCTCGACCAGCCACAGTATCATATCCACTTCATTCAGCGTACGCTCGGCCGCATGAACCATGTATTCCCCCAGTTTATTCTTCGCCTTGTGTATTCCGGGCGTATCCACAAATACGATCTGTCCCCGTTCATCCGTATAGACTGTCTGAATACGGTTCCGAGTTGTCTGAGGTTTATTGGACGTGATGGCTATTTTTTGTCCGATCAGATAATTCATCAGTGTGGACTTTCCTACATTTGGTCTTCCGATCAGGGTTACAAATCCCGACTTATAGCTTTTCTCTGTCATACTTTTCCTCTACCCGACAAATGGCTTCAACTCCATAAACAGGTCTTTCTCCTCGGCTAATTTTTCTTCATTTCCTATTACACAGAGGTTATTCTGGTTCAAAACAGCATCTACAATTTCCCAAAGTGCCCGGATATCTTGCTGAGAGGCCTCTAATATCTGATCTCTTTCCCGCTGACAATCATCAAAGGCAGTATTGGTCAGATATGCAGTCAGGGAGCGAATGCCATTCATCTTCGGGGTCAGCGGCCGGTCCAGATCACTGATGGTACCGATGATGTACTTGGTCATATCTCTTGGCTCCACTTCAAGGTTTTTCACATATGCGGTAATTCCCTCGTAAACCTCATTCGTCTTTCGAAGATTCGGGTCGCGGTAGGAAGCGAAAAAAGAATCCCCCGTAACTCCAAAACCACTCATACAGCCATATGCACCGCCTTTGACCCGGATGTTTGACCAAAGATATTCATAACTCAATATTACTTTTAATATTTTTAAAGCTCCTGTATATTCAAACCCGGAACTCCGGTAATTGCCTGCCCGTGCTACATATTGAATCTTCGACGAAGTCTGAAATCCTTCATTCTTCTTCCCATTTGCCAGTGCCTGCTCCCCTTCGCGGCTCACATACACCTTATCACTTAGCCGCTCTTTCAATTTCGTAATCAGGGATTCCAGCTTTCCGACCTCATCTGCCGTAATACTGACCATAAGGTTATCTTTACGGAAAATATAGCCCATCAATTCTTTTAATATCCGGATAAGCTCTGCCTTCTTTTCTTCAAAATCCGCTTCTATGGATTCCACCAGTTTATAGAAAGCAATTCCATTCACCTCTTCATTAAAAGCAGACACGTTGGAGAAGTAGGACATTGCCCGAACCGCAGCCGTAGAATGCCCGGAAGAATTCAACCGCATCTGCAGCCTGGATTTTATCTGCGCAATAATCTCATACAGCCTCTTCTCATCCTCCAGTTTAGATGTAAACAAAATTTCCTCTATCATCTTCATGGCAAAATCCGCTTTTTCGTATAACACTTTCGTGCCAACAGAAAATTTAGCCTGATAATGGTTCATATCATGCCGGTCTGCATAAACATTCAAATCTGCATAGATACCTCCGGTATGAATATTGATCTCATTGAATAATTCCCCATAGCTGTAATGCTCTGTATCCACCATTCCAAGCACTGCTTTTAAAATTCCCATATAGGGAATATATTCTTTTGGCACATCTCCGGTATCAAACAGCAAATCTATATATGCGATGCCGTTTGTAAAGATATCGTGCTGCAGTACCAAAGTTTCTCCAAAATACACTTCTTTGTTATAAATGGGCTGCGCTTCCCGTTTGATATCACTGCGCTCCAGCATAGGGATCGCTTCCAGTTCTTCCTTTTTAGAGGGCGTTTCCTGGAATTTCTTCAATTTCTCAGTCTTTCTTATTAGCTCAGCGATCTCTTCCCGGCTCAGACTTTCTTTATATCTATCCAATTTTATCCGTACTGCCTCATCAATCTCAGCTGTCAGACCTTTTTGGGGCTCTACGATTACTACTGAAACATGACGGTTTTCCAGCAGATACTTCTTGATCAGTGTTTCGTAATAGCCGTTCCCTGCCTGCTCTTTTAAAAATGCAAAAACATCCAGCTGCCTCAAATAGTCAAAAGGCTTGTTTTCATCATACAGCCAACTGTCCATGGCATCTATGCCATACACCAGTCCTTTGGGATAAGTACCGAAATCTGCTTCCCGAAAACGGAATTCCATGTAATTGATTCCCGCAAGAATAGCCTTTTCATCCATTCCATTTTCTGCGATCTCAGATAAAACATCATGAATAATTTTTAGAAATGCATCTTTCGATTCTAAATTAGAATTCTTGGCTACCACCGAAAAAATAGGCTGATAGGTTCCGCTGTCATAAGAACCCATAATATCTTTTCCAATCTTCGCATCCAGAAGCGCCTGCTTAAGTGGTGCCCCGGGAGCCGATAACAGTGCATATTCAATTACTGCCATAGCATTTGCCAGCCGGACATCCAGACTGGTACCAATTGCTACATTATAAGACAGGAAGGTATTTTCTTCTTTTGAATCCGTATTGGAAATCGAATACGTATTTCGTATCTCTATAGGCTCAGAAAAAGGTTCCTGGAAAGGAATATCAGAATCAACCTTTTTGGCATCATATTTACTTAGATATTCTTTATCCAGCCAGTTCAGTCTTTCTTCCATATCTATATCACCATAGAGATAAATATAGCTGTTGGACGGATGATAATATTTACTGTGGAAATCCAGAAATTCCGAATATTTTAAATCAGGAATAAAGGCCGGATCACCTCCCGATTCATTTCCATAGGGAGTGTCCGGAAACAGAGAATTTAGAATCTCTCTATCCAATACATCTTCCGGCGAGGAAAATGCTCCTTTCATTTCATTATAAACCACACCGTTATAGGTCAATTCCCCGTCTGGTTCCTCCAGCTGATAATTCCAGCCCTCCTGACGAAAAATTTCTTCTTTTTCATAAATATTTGCAAAAAATACTGCATCCATATAGACATGCATCAGGTTGCGGAAGTCTCTGTCATTACAGCTGGCTACCGGATACATGGTTTTATCCGGATAGGTCATAGCGTTCAGAAAAGTATTCAAAGACCCCTTTACCAGTTCCACAAAGGGATCTTTGGATGGAAAATTCTTACTTCCGCACAATACGCTGTGTTCCAAAATATGCGCTACGCCGGTACTGTCAGACGGCGGCGTACGAAATGCAATATGAAATACTTTATTTTCATCCTCATTGGATATGACGCAGATTCTTGCACCGCTTTTTTTATGCTTAAGCAGATAACCGGTGGATTTAATATCTGCTATTTCTTCTTTCTTCATCAGTTCATAAGCGTTTAGTTGCCCGTTTTGCACATGTTTGCCCTCCAATCACTTTTTATATTAAGAGTATTGGAGTAATTATAGCATTTATTCCAAACACTTTCAATTAATTTGCAATTTCCGTTTCTTCTGTTTCTTCTGTTTTTTCCGTTTCCACAGTTTCTCCACCAACCGAAATGACCTTCTCTTTGCTTACAGTAATGACTGATTTGCCAAATTTCATGTTCGTAGTCCATTTTATAGTATACTTACCTGCCGGTACATAGGAGAATGCCTTTAGCCCTGCCGGATTGTTTTTGGAGGCTTTGCCAAACCACTTTGTTGAATATGTTTTTTTCAGCGCCTCCTTATAAGCCTTTTGGTATACCGCAATACCTTCTGCGTTTTCCACTGTTAAGGTGCTTTTTGAAGCCGCTTCTGAAAGTATAGAGGCTTTTATATTGATATAGCTTTTCCCATCCGGGGTGAACGGTCGTTTGTCATCTGAATATGTTATTTTCATTGACTTAATGGTTGGCTTGTTTATCTTCCTTACCGTAAACATATAAGCCCGGCGTTTACCACTCGTATAATAAGTAAATAAATTGGATTTTATTTTTGCCGTCGGCTTCAGGCTTTTACTTTGAAATTGAAAGTTTCCGTATTTGGTATTGGAGCTTTTTGCCTTGAAAGTAACCTTTTTGGCTTTTGGGTGTACTAGAATAACTGACTTATCTGCAAAGTAAGCATTATATCCCCACGTGGTTTTTCCATAGTAAAATCTGATTTTTTGTTTTTTATACCCATCATTAACTGTAACGGTGAACAGTGGTTTTGCTGCCTGTACGTTTTTCTTTGGTAAAAAAGATAGCAGGCTGGCAAGAATACACGTTATAAGAAGGGCTCTATAGTTTGTTTTTTTCATTCGTCTTTTTCCTCCTATGTTCTTTTACATCTGTAATCGTGGTACTTTATGGTATTATTATACTACACCTTAATAGAATGTCCAGTAAAAAAACAGCCGGTGACTGTTGTAAAAACTCGCCGATGATTGTCAGAGGGAGGGACTCGTTAAGGGGGAGGGGGGGGGAGTTATGCATATTGGATATCAGGACGCCACCATGGGAGGCAATATGCTTCACGCAAACAGGGCAACGCTCTGGCGAACTAACTGCTAACTACGACTAAATCAGCGCCCAGGAGAACCTGGGCGCCGAAGTCTGCATAAGCAGTGGATTTCACCGCCGCTAAAAGCGCCCTTTATTGTTTGCGTGAAGCATATTGCCTCCCATGGTGGCTGTTTTTTGGCAATGTTTAAATTTTGTGTGAAACAAATCCGCATTTTTAAAGCAAATA
>Ga0153953_1000482_pt1 | contig 14307 bp, 14 predicted proteins | sample TSNJ037MetaG_FD_104718 | JGI IMG/M metagenome (GOLD analysis project Ga0153953, IMG submission 104718) | Attine ant fungus gardens microbial communities from New Jersey, USA - TSNJ037 MetaG | ecosystem: Host-associated > Fungi > Mycelium > Unclassified | place: USA: New Jersey, Wharton State...
GGCATTTAAATCTAATGACCCATCATTAAATTTATTTGATTTAGTATAAGTAGTCGGCTGCACAAGGTTTAGCTTGAACAGCCGTTTACTTTACAGTCATATACCCAAAGTTCAGAAAGAACCCTTTTGTATAAGCTGTTCTTTTTTGTTGCTCTGAATCTGATACTTCACTTAAGAATTATAGCACATTCCTTTAGATTGGTGGCGATTTTCTCGCCGTCAGTAAAGTGTTTCCGATATTTCATCTGGTATTCAAGCGTCGCCCGAAAATCCACTGCAATCGTTTGGATTTGCACCTCCACCTTCATTTTTTTCGATTTTGTTTGATTTATTAGGATATTTTTGATTTGTTTGAGAAATGTTTGAGAAATATTAATTGCATAAAATAGTCATCATTCCAATGAAATGAGGACCAGGCGAACCCCGCAAAATAATTATACAAATTTAATCATATCATTTACAATTTGTTTCGGATCTTCATTGTGCGGATCATCATTCGTTATTTCATGCAGTTATTAACTTATGAATGTAATGACATTTTTAAATTTTATTTATCTGTGCTATGTTTTAAAGTGTCTGCTTTCATTGGCATTTTCTTTTAAGTATAGTATAATCAAAAGAAATGGTACGTTGCATGTGCAACGGCACAGGTTTTTTAAGAATGGAGACTTTAATGAAAAAGATCATAGTTACCATTATAGCATCACTTATGCTATTCTCAGGATTCACAACGCCAGTTTATGCGTTGTCAGTCACACAGTCTGCGGCAATACAATCATTGTTGGATGATGCCTGCCGTATATCAGGTGTGCCGGGAATGTCAATCTCAATACTTGCAGACGATGAAGTGTTTTACTTTTCTTCCGGGTACGCTGATCGTGAAAAAGGGCTGTTTGCAAGTGAAAATACATTATATGAGTTAGCTTCAGTCAGTAAAGCTTTTACAGGCATGGGTATACTGCTGATGGAAGAACAAGGATTGCTGTCTATGACTGACTCAATTCAAAAATATTTACCTTGGTTTACGTTAAAGTATCAAGGGGAGCCCGTTGATATGCAAAACCTGACACTCAATAACTTTCTGCACCATACCAGCGGTTTAACAAATGGCATGCACATTCAAAATATCCCACAAGGCAATACGCCGGATATGCTGCAAAAAACCGTAGAAATGCTGGTTGATGCTGAACTGGCATTTTCTCCCGGTGAGCAGTATAATTATGGAACTGTCAATTATGACGTCTTAGGTTTAGTAATTGAGGTTGTATCGGATCAAAGCTATGAAGACTTTATGAGGGAACTGGTATTTCAGCCGTTAGGGTTAAACCAGACGTATGTTTACAAGGAAGATGCCGGGGCTACCGGACAGTTGGCACAGGGCTACCGTTCTTCTTTTTTTATGACAACTCCATATGACGCACCGGATTATGCTGGAAATAAACCCGCAGGCTACATAATTTCCTGTACCAAAGATATGGCGCGCTGGATGGGCATACAGATGGGTATTGTGCAGGATATACCAGAAATATTCCATAAGGTTATCGAAAAATCACATCAGGGAGACACGTCCGTCACGGATATCAACGGAATGTATTACGCGGCGGGATGGTCGGTAAACGCCGACCAGACGATTATTGAACACGCAGGAGGCAACCCCAATTTCGCAACCGAGGTATTCATATTGCCAAACGAACATACGGCTCTTTGCTTGTTGACTAACGGCGCAAATACCAATATCAATCTGGTACGAAAAGTTAAGGAGATACTGGACGGCAATCTTCCACAGTCATATAAAATAAGCGGCAACCAGCTATTGGACATCGCTTTGTCGTCTGTAACAATCGTTTTTTGCCTGTTGGCGGTTCTGTTCTTTATTCTTGGATTACGCAGAAAGAAAATGGATGAGCGGCAGCCAATGACAAAGGGGAGAGTATTTTTAACCGTTATTTGTCTGATGTTTACTTTTGCCTCGTTCATAATGTGCTGGGTTTCCCCGTCGCTCATCGGATATAATTGGTCAACGGTACTCGTTTGGCAGACATATAGTATTCTTACAGCTTTGATTTCACTGGCATTATTAACGGCATGTATTACATGGTTTGTATACGCTCGCCGATATAACCCTATCACAGAAAAAAGCTGCGAATGAATCATGCGTCACCATAAAGAAACCTTATCCTGTCTTTATCTGTGGGAATACTATTAAATATTTTTTGCCACTCACCATCCTGGAATACTTCATATTGTTCAAAAGCACAAGGCAATCCGTTTGCAGTAACTATGTCAATGCTATCCATAAGCTGAAAATGCAAATGTGGAGCAAAGGAATTGCCTGAATGACCCACTCTACCAATAACTTTACCTTTTTTTACACTTTGACCAGCTGAAATCTGAATAGACCCTGTTTGAAGATGGCACAGCGCAGCATATACATTGTCACCACATTCCATAATGATGTAGTTACCGGCAACTGATTGTACGTCGTCTTTTGTCGGGTCGAAATAATGAGCATTTTTATATGCGTTAGACATATCTAAACGCAAATTCGTGCGTTCTCGTTCTTCATAACCATCCTTCGCTTGAACAACAATCCCATCACAAGGTGCGTATACTTCTTGCCCCCAACAATAATATTCATTTAAGGGAACCCCAAAAAGAAGATATTGCGTTAAGCTAACGCGATAGGCGGGCCAGCCCTTTCTTTCCCAATCCACTTGTACAAAGTCATAAGCATATCTTGAACCTAATTGGTTTGTGCCATGACTTGGAATTTTTGCCCCTGGAGTATTAGGAGAGAGCCATTCTCCCCTCAAAGGAAACTCTACAATTATCGGCTCACGCGCTTCAATCATCTCATCTCTCCTATCCGTTGATCCTTTACCTACATTATTCACTGTTTGACATATAGAAAATTTTCCTGAGTTCGTCACAATAGAAATCTAGTTTTCGTATAAGATAGCTATATCATGTATTCTACGCTTCATTTCTGTGCGGATATGTAACGGCTCTAAACACTCGCATTTATCCCCAAAACTAAAAAGAATATTGTAGTAGTATTCGTTCTCTATGAAAGGAAAACTAACAATGTAATGCTCATCACCGTCTGGCGAAAAGTGTTCATAAGTGCAATAATCAAGTACCCTGTCCATGACAGATTTATGAATACGAATTTTGATTTTTGTTTGCATAGTTGCCAAAATATCAGTAAAATCTAACTGTGGTTTTTGATAATCTCGTGGCGTAAAAAATTCCTCTTGTATTTGCAGGTTTGATGTGCGGGATAGTTTGAATAAGCGAAAATCATTTCTTTTATGGCAATACCCTTGCCAATACCAATGACTACTTTTCAATACAAGTTGATACGGCTCGGCTGTTCTTGAGGTTTTATTTCCATAGCGGTCTGCATATTCAAATGAAAGCAGCTTGCTTTCCTGTAAAGCTGTTTTGATAATTTCTAAATATGGTTGTATGTTCCTGTTGCCCATCCACGGACTTAAATCTATATATATTTGATTTGTTTTTAATTCAATGTCTTTCGCTCTGTCGGGGGGGATAAAACTCTTGACTTTCGCAAGGGCGTTTACCAGTTCATCACCTCGTATCATGTTGGAAACACTGGAAAGCCCCATCAAGATAGCGGAAAGGTCAGCAGTCGAAAAAACCTTTCTATCAATCTTATAGTTCTGCATTATTTCAAAGCCGCCGCCTACTCCCGATGCCCCGCGAACAGGAATACCCGCCATGTTGATAGTGTCTATGTCGCGGTAGATTGTGCGGGGTGAAACTTCAAACATATCTGCTAACTCCTGTGCGCCTATACGCTCTTTATCAAGGAGTATCATAATAATGCTGACAAGCCTGTCAATTTTCATCTGATAGCCGCCTTTCAAAATTTCTTTTTATCATTATAGATTGTTGCCATACTGTTGTCAACAATTACATGGTATAATAAAAAAGCAAACAAATCAATCTACCTGTCAGGAGGAGACACTATGCAGAAAAAAGCCTTAGTAATAATTGATATTCAAAATGATATAACAAAGAATTATAAGGATATTATTGACAATATCAATAAAGCTATTGATTGGGCAGTCAATAATAATATACATGTCATTTATATAAGGCATGAAAATTTATCAGCCGGCACGAGGACTCTTAAACCCAATACATATGGGTCTGAATTAGCTTCAGACTTGAAAATAGTATCCAAAAATGTTTTTACAAAATACAAAGGAAACGCATTAAGCAGTGAAGAATTTACAGACTATATTAGTAAAAATGAAATATGTGATTTCTACATCGCAGGAGCAGATGCTGTTGCTTGTGTTAAATCAACCTGTTACAACTTACGGAAAGCAAATTATGGCGTTAATGTCCTATCAGATTGCATTACCAGTTATGATAAAAGGAAAATTGACGAAATGCTGCGCTATTATGAAAGTAAAGGCAGTAGAATCATTAGTTTAAATGACTTGTTACCTAATCACATCTTTTAAGTACAAAAACATTACTGAACTCCGTCGATGAAGAAGGGAATTATTTAAAAGAAAACCCTTTTTATGCCTGATGTCAGGCATTTGCTGCATCCGTTATTCAACAGGAACCACTACAATTGTGACAAAGTTTGCCGGGTTTTCCTCCACATTCGGCCCCTTTACAAAGATTTCCCGGCTTGGGCCGGTGAGCTTCAGGCCGTTTTCCGCCGCATACCTGTTGATTGCCTGATAAGCCATGTAGATCGTATCATAGGGGCCGGTGTGCTGCGCAACAAGTGCCCGAACTCCCGGCACAACTTTTATTTTGACAGCTGGGTTATCGGGTTCTTCCGCCGAAGGCTCGCAAACATCCACAACGCCCTGCATTGTATGTGCGTCCATCTCATGATAGATGAAAAAGGGAATGTTATTGATTTCCCCGCCGACGGACTGGAATACCGTGGGAAATAACGCGCTTGCCAACGTTACTTGACCCTTATGGGTCATATAGGCCACGCGTACGGGTTCAATCTCTCTAATTTCAACTTGGTAATTTATATCGTTATTCCTACTTAAAAAAGGTTGCTCGTTTATTTTCTTCTTTTCGTTTACATAGCTATCCACCAAAACCAAGGCAATAGCAAGCCCAATGATTTCTGACGAAAGGTTCATACAGAAATCGTATATATCAAAGTTTGGATTTGAAAAAACGCCTAAGTTGAACGTAATAGCAAATACTACAAACATTATTATTAGTATGAGTTTCATTTTCTTATTTTTAAGCATCGTCATACCTCCTTTGCCCATATCTCATAGATTCATCATTTAGAAAGAATGGAACGCGACGCCCAGCTGCATAGGGCCATTGGCAATGGGCTGCTCCAACAGCATTCTTAACGTCATCCCCTCTGTGTCCCTAACTTTCAGAAGACGCTCCCAGACTTCCGTCACAAAATGATGCTTCCTGGCAAATCCGGTCAGCGCGTTCATTCATCGTCGGCAGCTGATATTCTTTCTTCCTGAAATGCCCGGCCAGCGCAAAGGACAGGAATAAAATACCGTTTACCACCAGCAGAAACAACAGATCCTGCCAGCCCACCTGCTGGTTCTGCAGCACATCTGCCGAGACATCCCCGGTGATGACCGGAACCAGATTATTATTCATATAATGAAGGATCACCGGCAGCCAGATATTGTTTGTCTTCATATAACCGTAGGCAAAAAAGATACCCAGAGTGATACAGGTAATAATCTGCGCCAGCACACTCATGATTCCATGTGCCGGTGAGGCATAGTAAAAGAAGTTAATCGGCAGATGCCATATTCCCCACAATACGCCAAGCAAAATTACACCCTTAACCGCTCCGAAGCGTTTCTGCATGATCGGTTGTAAGTAATACCGCCAGCCATACTCTTCGCCGAAGAACGGAATAAATGCAAGAAAATAACTGACCACTACGGAAAGCAGCAGTATCCAGGTCTGTGAATTGCTGACAATCGCAAGTAAAGCATCCGTCTGACCGCTGATGAAGTACGATGCGGCCGCCCGGATCAGATACAGAACCAAAAACAGCACAGAAACAAACACCAAGCCTTTCCAGTTCTTCCCCTTCAAGCCATATGCTTCTCTCTTTTCCTTCTTTTCTGTCAACATCAGAATCAGCAAGATAATCGTTCCTCCCATCATCACTATCTGGGACGGCCAAAGCCACGATACCGCCGGTATGAAAACACTTACCACAGCCATAATTACCATAATCAACGTATTGATGATATAACCGATAAAGAATCTCCTCGGAATATAATCATCATTTTTTCTGGTCAGCAGCGCTGCCAGCATTACACCCGCAGCCGGATAATACATCTGCGCGGACGGGAAAACCGTCAGATCAATTCCTTTCTGATATCCTATCCCCATCACGATTCCCAACAGATACGGAACTGCAAATGCCACCAGGGTAAATATAATCAACTGCTTCTTCATCATTTTCTTTTCCATATTATCGCCCTCTCTTTTTATGTTCTTTTCTATAGCATAACATATTCAAAAAACAGCAGCTGAAATCCTTCGCCAACGGTTACTGTGATTACACAAACGGAAAAAGTCTTCCTTTCAGCTCTTGTGGTATTCTTGATTTTTCTCTTCTGGACAGCAGACACCTTTCCTGATTCTCCAGTTCTATTTCATTCTTTTTCAGATCAATTCTGCGGATATGCTTCCAATTCACCAGAAATCCTCTGTGACATCGCCAGAATGTTTCTCCCAACTCTTCTTCCAACTGCTGCAGACTGCTGTAAAAATCCAGAATCCCATCCTTCATGTGAATACGTATCTGATGTTTCGTACCAATCGCTTCAAAAAATGAAATCTGCTGTAGCGGGATATGCCTGACGGTGTCAAAGAGCTTTAAGCTGAAATAGCCGCTCTCCTCTTTCTGCTCATCGCAGATTCGCTGCTCAATACTGCCAAGACAGGACTGTATCCTGTCCTTTAACTTCTGCCCATCTCCCTTGACGATATAATCCATAGCTTCCAGCCGATAGCGGAAAGTTTCCATCACCAGATCATTATGTGCCGTGATAAAAATGATAAATCCGCGTGGATCAATTTTGCGGATCTTCATGGCAAGTTCAAAGCCATTTTCAAATCCCGGAAAGTCAATGTCCAGAAAATAGATGGCACGCTCCCCTTTGCTGATTTCGTCCAGAAGTGCATCAGGACTGCTGCAGATCTGCACAGGCCCCATATCGTAAGCCATGATGCTCACCTGATTTTTTATCAATTTCTCTATCTGACGCACAAAAGGCAGTTCATCATCACAAATAAATATCGGAATCATGCTGTCTCCTCATTTCTAACTGGCAGTTGGTATCCGAAGCTCCTGAGTAACCAGTCCTTCGTCAATATAGGTCCCGGTAATACATCCGGGATATTCCTTTGTTAACTTCTGAAAACTCTTAAGCCCCGTCCCACGCCCTTTTCCTTTGGTCGAATAGCCGGTTTGCTTCATCTGATCCAGACTTGGTTTATCCTTGTAGGTATTGGAAATAACCACGTGCAGTTCCTGAACCTGTTGCAGCATCATAATCTGGATGTACCGGTCAGAACTTCTCTCTGCTTCTTCAATCGCATTATCCAACAGAATCCCGATACACCGGATAAGATCCTCTACCCGCATCCCCACCTGTACAACCGGATACATTATTTCCAGGTTTATCTTGATCTTCTTCTCCTGCATGGCACCGAGTTTTGAAGTAAACAGGCTCCGCAGCGGATAGATCTCTATTTTAGAAACACTCTCAAGCTGCTTAATCTCATCACCCAGCCTGGTATCAAAGTAATGGCCGGTATTGCTCATAAACTGCCGGATCCCCGTCAGATCTCCTTCCTTTGCCTGAATCGTAATCCCCGAAATCAGGTTGGTGAAGTCATGACGGAACATCCGCATCTCCTGCTGCAGTTCCTCAAGCAAAGCCAGATGCGACTGCTGCTGCCGGATAATTTCCTCCTGCGCTTTAATCTTTTCTTTGCCGGCTGTGTACATCGCCGCAAACTGCAGGCAAAACAACGACAGAAAGATAAAGATTACCGAATAAGAAGCCGTTCGGATGCTGACAGCAGACACCGGAAACGCAATACGGGCAATTGTATGCATATGCATCAGAAAAAGGCTGCAGAGCATCGTAACCACAGACCGTACCTTTCCCGTAAATAAAAACTTAAAATACCGCTGAAACTCAAGCCGTTTTAAAAGCAGCGCAATCATCACCGATGAAACTAATATAACCGTATGCGGAATCAGGTTATACAAAAATATATACTGAAAGGTACGCTCTTCTGCACTGAAATACGTAACCATTACTTCCTCAGCGAGGTTTCCGGTCGTAAATGAAATAAAATGCCCGATTGCAACTGATGAGATCGTCTCCATCACTTTCGTACGGTATGTACGAACCAATAGAAAACTTAAGATCGCCCCATGGAGTGAATATAAACAAACATTCCACAAGATCATATAAGCTGCTCCTATAGAATCAAGACTTAGATAAAGAAGATAATTTGTAAAAATCTGGATGCCGTAAAAAATCCCGCAAAAGAGCAGGCAGCAGCTTTTCTCAATTTTCTGATTCAGAATTTTCACCGCCAGAACGTAAAGACCCAGCGAAAAACATGTCGATATATAAAACAGATTCACAAAAAATGATAAATTAAACATCAGATAACCTCAATCCTAACCCCTCTTTTATCTAACACATTCCTTTTCTATTTTATCGTCTTTACGATTCTTTGGCAAGAAATATATCGCAAATGATAACTATATAAAGATAGTTAGAACAGCTGCCTGTTATCATCCCGTTTTGAAATTGTCAGGATTGTTTATGGTTAAGTGAAGCGTTGAGAAATAATATTTTTATAGCTACCTCCTGGTTAGTTTTGATTTATTCTAACACTCATGTTATACTATATTCCCAAGCGGTCTAAGAAAATAAGAATATAAGCAAATGGAGGTTTAAACAATGTCAACAAGTATATTTAGCAACAAAGCAGTTATCCCCGATGACACATCCCTGGCGGAGGTTTTTGGCAGCACGCATACATTATGGGATCATATTTTTGAGTATGTGAAAGAAAAAAGCGATGCTTTAGGCGAATGGAAGTTTTACAGTAAAAAAGCGGGATGGTCTTATGTGGTGAAAAGCGGAAAACGAACATTGTTTTACATGATTCCGCAAAATGGATATTTTAAGCTCACCTTTGTTTTTGGGGATAAGGCATTCGAAGAAGCAAAAAAATCAAATCTGCCGGAAAGCATAATCCGTTGTATCGAAGAAGCTATCCCGTATGTTGAAGGGCGTTCTTTTATGGTTGATATAAAAAACAACGACGATTTAGAACTGAGCAAACAACTCCTCAAAATCAAAGAAAATAATTAGCATCCTTTGCCCATGATTGCATTGGCTATGGCTTCCTATAACAATCAGTACTATAAAATACCCAAAATGTGGAAGATTTTTTCATAAAGGATACGACTGTCTTTTAAATCAGATAAACTTTCAGTTTGTTTTGCCATTATTTACCTTCCCTTCGGAACAATAAGCAATTTTCTTATAATTAAATAATAAATGAGATTGCTAAAAACAAAAATTATTAGTCCGATAAAATTTTCATAAATTGATATTACACCAAGAATACAAATATCTATGACAATTCCAAAAGTGAATAAAATGACAAACCACCTTGCATTCTGTTTAGCAACATCTTTAAATTTATTTTTCACATATTGACTAAAGATTATTTTAGGAATTAATATTATTAATAGAATCACAATAACTATTATTGTAATTATATCGGGTAATATAATGATCCAGTCATCAATAATCCATATTATCAAACAAAAAGTACACACAATATCGAATAAAACTTGAAAAATATTGCGTTTGCGTTTCATTTTATCATCCTGTATAGATTTATTTTGATCCGTAAAAATATCTTTAAGTTTATTAATCATTTTTTTCTCCATAAAAATATCAGCAACTAAATCATCATCATCATTTTGGTCAACAAAGATGACATAATTACTGTCACTTAGTTTTATATTTTCTTCAAAAGCAATAACAGATAACTTATCGAAAGCAAGTCCTAATTTTGATTCTGGTCCTACAAAATGTGCATACAAGAGAACACCAGTGAAATCCTTGAAAAACTCGTCTACTGTAATCCGTTTTTTTAATATATTCTCATACTTCTTCTATGAAAAAATAAATACAATGAACATTATACCACATTTTGTTATCTTAATGTATTTAAATATGTTATTGGGTTTTGTTGGTTTCTGTGGGTTTTTTGTCGAAAAAGTTATAAAGGACCCCTGATTTTAATGGAATCTCTACGCTTTTGTCATATGATGATTTTGATGATAGCTTTATGTATTTAGGGTTTTTCAGAAATGACTAGCTTTTCTTCCAAAGAGGATATAGTCAAGTTTTACTTTTCAAACATTATGCAAGCGTATCTAAACGATTTCATGGGGTCAGATAACCGCTCGTTTGAAAACTATATGTTTACTTTGTTCAAGCACTTCTATAAGTTCAAAAAAGAGCTTTTACTAATCTATCAAAATGGTTTAGCCTACTTGATTTTGGATACGCTGAATAGTCAATTTGAGCAGAAATCAAGCGAAAAGTATATGAGTACCGAAGAAAAATACCACCTTTATTTTCACACCGGGGGAATATACAATTTTTACATATTGTGGTTTTCTCACGATATGAAAGAAACACCCGAAGAACTAACGAAAATAGCGGTGTCTTTTTTTCCCGATGACGCTGCGCCCAATCTGATTTAGTATTATGCCTGACATGCATAGCGTACAAAAATCAAAGACCGCCTAAGCGGTCTTTGAAATTATGGCTCTCATTGCGGATAATTCGGAACTAATTATTCTGTGGTATGAATGTGCTGGCATATTCCAAGCCAAGCCCATATGCGCCGCCGTGTTCCCGAATGATGTCTGTGACAACTTGATAAGTTTCTTTATTAGCCCAATCTCGCTGCATTTCCAGCAAAGCAGCTTGCCATGTCACTGGTTTCGCTCCCGCTTGTACTAACCGTTGTATTGCCATCTGGTGCGCCTGTTTACTACTTCCTGCGGAAGCGTCCGTCACAGCATAAATTTCATAACCGTCTTCCATAGCTGACAACGCAGGTAGAGTTACGCATACTTCTGTCCACAGTCCGGCAAGTAAAAGCTTTTTTCTTTTGCTGGCCTGAACTGCGGTTTTGAAATTCTTATCTTCCCATGCATTCAATGTTGTGCGGTCAATCGGCATTATATCCGGGTAAACGCTTTGCACTTTATTGACAAGAGGGCCAGAGAAGGTATTTGCTTCTACCGTGGATAAAATAATCGGAATGTCAAACGCTTTGGCAGTTTTTGCCAACCCTGTTACCGCATTTAATATCGCATTACGGCAATCTCCCTCAACACCAAAATACATTTGTGGTTGATGGTCGATTAATGCAATGACAACTTGTGACGGGTCAAGCAGGGATTTTTGATATGCTCGCATAAAATCATCTCCTTTACATTAACAGCTTTTCCATTTTCCCACATATTATTCGTTTATTTAATTCCTCAGGTAAATGAATTAAATCCTGATAAGGCTTAATAATCCCCAGTCTAAGTCTGATTCCAGAAAACAGTTCCCCATGCTTTATTGAGAGCTATGCGACTAACTCTATCCTGCATCAGTCCAAAGGTCTTTTGGCTTATTACACAACCACTCCTTTGAGCTGATTCATGCTACGTTTTCAGCACTCCTGCTCATTTTCATATTTTTTTGTCGAAGTGAGTTAAACTCTTTCTTCACCATAAATAATGTCCAAAGCAAAATCACGGCGTCAATGACAAGAGAGCCATAGTATATACCTGATATGCCAACAAATTTCGGTACAATCAACATAACGGGAACATAGAAAACAAGCTGCCGTGCGATACCAATAATCATTGCCGGCAATCCTTTATCAACAGCAGGGAATAGCGTCATTGCCATAAAGATAAATGACATCAGCGGCAAGATCGCCATGTAAATTCTAAAGTATGTAAGCTGTGTGGCAACAAGTGTCTGCTCCGTCAGCATCAAGCCTAAAATGGAACCAGACGCTACCATCGAAACAAGCCAGAAGGGCAGCGTTAACAACATGGCGGCAACACCAAATATCTTGTAAGAGCGTATAACCCGGTCATATTGTTTCGCTCCATAATTGATGCCAATGGCTGGCTGTAAAGCCCGCATCAGTCCGAAAATCGGCGTCAACAGGAATTGGAATATACGGTAAATCACACCAAAGAACGCTACATCCGATGCAGTCCCGTATTTGGCAAGGGCGTTAAAGACAACGATGGATTGCACAAGGGTCATAACTGACATAATCAGTGAGGACATGCCAAGCCGGATGATAGACGTTGTAATTTCCTTGTCACCTTTCAGTGAGAAAATTTTAGACCTAAAAGAAGCATGACCCCTTCCGAAATAAATCCAGCCTACCACGGTATAGACAAGCATCCCTATATTTGTTCCCCACGCTGCACCCTCTACGCCCATATCAAGAACCACAATGAAGATATAGTTGGCGGCGGCATTTACAATCAGACCCAATGCCATCATCCAGGCCGCTGTTTTCAACCTGCCCTCGGCGCGGACAATCATATTACCCGCCAAACCGTAAACCCAAAAGAACGCACCAAATATCGTAACCCTGAAATAGCTGTCGCCCAGTGCCAGCGTCTCGCCTTCGCCTCCCATGATTCGTATGAGCTGTGTTGAAAAAATCAGCGCAACCACCATGTAAATGGCGGTGCAGATCAACGATAGGCGGTTGACACACCCGAACAGCTTTTCCTCTGCCTTTTTGTCCTGTGCGCCCAGAGCAATGCTAAGTACCGAGCCTGCGCCAACGCCGATCAGGGAACCGAACGCCACACTGATCTGCGTCAGGGGGTAAGCCAGAGAAACTCCCGCCATTGCGGTTTCTCCCACAAACCTCCCTACAAAGATAGCATCCAGTACCGTGTTAAACCCATATAACACCATAGCAATAACTGCGGGCCATGATAAATCAAACATGACCTTCCACAGATTTCCATTCAATATAAATTTCTTTTGTTTTTCTTTTCCGTTTATAATTGCTTCACTCATTTGATCCTCCTATAAAATAGTTTTGTCTTGCTGAAGCGACACCATATGCGCATAGAGACCTCCTTTTGCCATAAGCTCCGCAGGAGTACCCTGTTCACTGACAAGCCCATTATCCAACACCACAATCTTATCGGCGTTCACAATAGTTCTCATTCGGTGAGCGATTACCATAACCGTCTTATTTTTAAGCAATACAGACAAGGCATCCTGCACCAGTGTTTCACTCTCGGCGTCCATAGATGCCGTAGCCTCATCAAGCAGGACAATCGGCGCATCTTTCAGCAATGCCCGCGCGATAGAAATGCGCTGCCGTTCACCGCCTGACAGGGCGCTGCCGTTCTCTCCGATATTCGTCTGATATCCCTGCGGCAAGCGGCTGATAAATTCCTCACACTGTGCGGCTTTGGCCGCTGCCATTACTTCCTCGTTGGCGGCGCTCCGGCGTCCCAACCGTATGTTTTCCATCACCGTATCGTCAAACAGCAGAACATCCTGAAATACAACAGCAAAATTCTTTAACAGCGTTTCAGGTTCCACGCCGGCAACGTCCACGCCGCCAAGCGTAATCATCCCGGAATCGGCATCCCAAAACCTGGCCGCCAGTTTGGAAGCCGTTGACTTGCCGCTGCCGGACGGTCCAACCAATGCCGTAACTTCTCCTTGCTTCGCCGTAAATGAAACACCATTTAGCACAGGTTCTTCATTGTAGGAAAAAACGACGTTCTTAAACTCAATATCAAATCCCTGGTTATTGCATACCGCCGCACCGGTCTGTTCCGGTGTTGCGTCAATTTGTTTCATACGTTTTACGCTGACCTGGGCAGCAAAAAACTCGGCCAGCAACATGAAGCAACTGTTAAAAGGGTCATATATTCTTCCCGCAAATATAAGAAAAAGCATAAACATGGGGATAGAGAGCGATCCGGTGGTAACAAGGTATCCCCCCACAAGAAGGACTGCGACAAGACCGAAACGCAGCAGGAACTGCGCCGCCGTTGTGGAAGCACCCGGAGCCAGTTCATTTCGGAAAGAACAACGCACCACATTCTCCAGCTTTTTCTCCAATCCTTCCAAATACTCCGCTTCTCTGGACGAGATTTTAATTCCTTAATGGTATCCAGATATTCCTGAA
>Ga0153953_1000484_pt1 | contig 14255 bp, 14 predicted proteins | sample TSNJ037MetaG_FD_104718 | JGI IMG/M metagenome (GOLD analysis project Ga0153953, IMG submission 104718) | Attine ant fungus gardens microbial communities from New Jersey, USA - TSNJ037 MetaG | ecosystem: Host-associated > Fungi > Mycelium > Unclassified | place: USA: New Jersey, Wharton State...
ATTCGCAACATCTTCCAAAACCTTTTTCTCGCGCTCGTTTTGCCTGCGGGCCAGTTCAGCCAGCTCCACCGCGTCTGCGGAGCGTACAACGACCACCCCGTCCTGATCTCCAACGATGATATCGCCCGGCATCACGACCTGTCCTCCGATGCACACAGGCACGCCAATCTCTCCAGGGCCATTTTTGTAAGGCCCGCAAGGGCTCACACCTCGCGCGTATACCGGCATGGGCAGCCGCGCGATTTCCTCTATGTCTCGCACCATGCCGTCAATCAGCCAGCCTCCAAGGCCAATGGCGATGGACTGTCGGACGACAATCTCACCAATTAACGAGCGCTCCGTATAACCGCCTCCGTCTATCACAAGGATATCTCCAGGTTTTGCCCTATGCAATGCTTTATGAATGACAAGGTTGTCTCCGGGGCATACCTTCACCGTGTAAGCGGGGCCAAGCAACGGCAGCCCGTTTAACGATCGTATCGCCGAATCGACACAGTACATTCGGTTCATATTGTCGGCGATATTCGCCACCGGAAGCCCTGCAAAGCTAAGGATAATCGTGGTATCGGGGCGTGGAATCTCAAAATAAGCGCGAAAACCGATTGACATAATGGGTTCCTCCTTTAACCTTTTACTGCGCCGGACATACCCTCCACGAAGTAACGCTGGAATACAAGATAAACGATCAGAACCGGAATTACAATCTCCAGCACGGCTGCACATAACAAAGGGTATTCGGTGCCTTGCTCGCCAAAAAACGTGAGCAGGCCGACCGGCACTGTTCGCAGCGAGCTTTTGGTGACAAGCAGACTGGAAAACAGCAGTTCATTCCAACAGGATAGAAATTGCAGAATGACCAATGTTGACATGGCAGGCTTAGCACATGGGAGCAGTACCCGTGTGAACAGCTGGATGTTGTTGCAGCCGTCCAAACGGCCAGCCTCGTCCAATTCAACGGGAATGCTGCGAAAAGCACCGCGCATCACCATGATCCCGAAGGGAATCTGAATGCCGATGTACACAAGCGCCAGCCCAATATGAGTGTTGACAAGTCCGACCTTTGTCATGCCTATGTTTACCGGGATAAGCAGGCTCTGCATGGGAATCATCATGCCAAACAAAAAGAAAGCAAACACGCCGTTACTCTTCCATATATCCAGCCGCGCAAACGCAAACGCACACATCGATTGGACAAGTATGCCGAGCGGAACCGCAAACAGCGCCACAAACAAGCTGTTCCGCATATATAAGAATACCTTGCCGCGCCGTGCGGCTGTAATGAAGTTTGCCCAGTTGACGGAAGCGGGTAATGTAAGCAATGCATTATCATAAAACTCTACATTGGTCTTGATAGAGGTCAAAACAACAAACACCATCGGCAGCAGCCACAGGATACAGAGTATTATGATAAGGATATAGAATACAGCTCCGGAAAGCTTCTTTGTCGTTCTCATCAATAACATCACCGTTATTCTTTCGACATTTTTGATACATAGGGAATAATCACTATCAGCAAGATGGCGATCATTATCCAGGAAATGGCGGCGCCTACACCAAAATTGGCAAAATCGAAGGTCTGGCGAACCATCAGCGTAGCCAGCGTGTTGGTACTTTCGGCAGGGCCTCCGTTGGTCATTGTCTTTACTATGTCATATACTTTCAGAGCGCTAATAAACTGCGTCGCATAAACGATAAACATGGTTTCCTTTAACTGAGGAATGGTGATACGAAAAAAGACCTGAAAACGGTTCGCTCCGTCGATCTCGGCGGCTTCGGTCAACTCTTTGGGAACAGCCTGCAACCCTGCCAGAAACAGCACCATCGGTTGCCCGACATTGTGCCAAAGCGCCGCGACATAGATCGCGTAAAACGATGTTTTAGGATCGGCCAGCCATGAATGCTTGAACGACTCAAGATTGATCATTTTAATGATGGAGTTGTAAAGGCCGTACTGCGGCTGGTATACCCACGTCCAAATCATCCCTATTACCACGCCTGAGAGGATATAGGGAAAATAGAGAACTCCCCGCACGGCCGTCCTACCGATAAACCGTTTGTTGAGCAACAGCGCCAGTATCAGGGCAACGGATACAGTGACAATAAGCGTCAGCACCACCCATATTAGATTGTTTTTGATTGCGATACGAAAGGTCGAGTCCTGTGTAAATATCTGAACATAGTTACCGATCCCGACAAATACCTTCTGCGAGCTGCCACCCCTCCACCTATGGAAGCTCAGGTAAAGTGAATATAACGCCGGCACAACAACAATCGAAAGGTAGATGGCCAATGCCGGCAGCATAAAGAGGTACCGCCTTTTCCCGCCCAGCAACTTCCTGTTGAACTGTCTATTCTTTTGCATATAGCGCCTCGCCTGCCTTACCTAAGCTTTTGCTGCAACCGTCTATGCGGTTGTAGCAAAAGCTTAGGGTATATTGTTTTTTCATATCCGTTATTATTGGGCATCAGCCTGCCAGATAAGCCTCCATTTCAGCCTGTATCATGGCGGCAGCCTCATCCACACCGATTGAACCGGTAATGTACATTTCCAGAGCGGATGACAGCTTGGTATGCACTGACGTTGGCAGAGCTGTGTCAAGAGTAGGCATGGTGCCGTAGGTAATGTTGTCTTCCAATATCTGCTCAAGCAATTCAAAGCCCTCCGCGTCAGGATGTGAGACCGCTTTGTAGGCAACGGGATAGGATTTGAACTCATCAAACGCAGGGTTCACAAGCGCATATTCAAAGAAGTCAAGAGCCACCGCGAACCTGTCGTCCGAAAGGCTGGGATTGAGCATCATGCATGTGTTGTAGGTGGAACAACGGGTATTTTGTCCCTCCACCGTCGAAGGAATGTGGAATACTCCGTACTGGCTCATATCCCGGTCGTTGGAAATCATGTTCCAGATAAATCCGTCGATGCGCATGGCCGCTTCTCCCTGATACCATAAATTTCTCGCGTCGTTGGGAGTTAGCGTGAGGAAGCCGTCAATAAAATAGCCATTGTCGTACCATTCCTTAATTTTCTCAAAGGTATTTTTCACTGCTTCGTTAGACGACCAATCCCCGGTCCATTCAACGGCAAGGGTATCATGCTCCTGTGCGCCTGCATAGGCCTCAAGCACCAAAGAAAATACGCGCTGCAAATCCCAATTGCCATTGGCGCCAATCGCCCACGGTGTGACTCCATTCTCTTTGAGAACCGCAAGGCAGTTCTCGAACTCTTCCCAGGTGACTGGCGCTTCAAGACCGTACTGAGCAAAGATGTCCTGCCGATAGAGAACATCGAAGGTGTTGTATGTCATGGGAATGCCATATATTTTACCGTCCCATGAGCAGAGTTCCAGGGCCGATTGAAGGAATAGGTCGTCCCAGCCGTGTTCGGCAGCATAGCTGCTCATGTCGATTGCATAGCCATTGAGCGGATAATAGGAGCCGATGGTGCCAGAATAGCTGTAGTAGCAATCCGGCAGGGTATTTGAAGCGGCCGCCGTCATCGCGTTGTTTTTCAGCGTATTGGTATCAAGATAGGACATTTCGATCTTCACGTTCGGGTGCTCTGTGGTATAAGCCTCAATTGCCGCCGTAAAATGGGCTTCACGGTCGGCGATCATCCACACATCCAGTGTCACCGGATCGTCGGTGATAATGTTGCCGGTAATCGAAGTTTTGGAACCTGCCGGCGGCGTATCCGATTCGATAGCTGCAGGCAGTGTATCCGATTCGGTAGCCGCAGGCGAGGCGGTGGTGGAGGATATCTCGGATCCCCCACACCCGACCAGGCCGATAGGCAGGATTACTGCAAGCATAAATGCAATCAGTCGCTTCATTTTTATACCTCCCTTTTAATTCAGTTTCAGTTTATATTTTCTTCAGCGGCATATGTTTCATAGAGTTTTTCAAGCCGTGTACACTCATCCTTACTTAATTTTCTCAGCGGTGCACGGCAGACCTCATTGTCAATTACTCCACGCCACTTCAAAATGGTTTTAATCGCCGGAATCTCAGGCATATCGCCAAGTATGCTGCTTGTTTTGTAAATCATGGTTTGGGTCTGGGACGCGCCTTTGAAATCCCCTTCCAGGTACTGGCGATACAGTCGGGCAAAGCGTTCGGGGAATACTGCGCATGGCCCGGATATCGTGCCGGCCCCTCCAGCCATCAGGCAGTCAAGAATCATGGAATCGCAACCGATCAGTACGTTGCTGCAAATCTCCAGATACTGCCGAATACGCAGCAGGTCAGGCGCGCTATACTTGATACCCTGTATATTTGCATGTTTTTCCCGAAGTCTGGAAAATATGAGAGGTTTTATGTCGTTCCCAGTAAGTGACGGAATGTTATAAAGGTAAATAGGAAAATCGCCTGCCCGCACCATAAGTGAATCGTAATACTGCTCCAACGCATCGTCATCACATCTAAAAAAGGAGGGAGTCATCACTCCGGCGCCGTCCGCCCCGATCTGCTTGGAGTGTTTGATCAGCGCCAGCGTCTCGTCCCAATGGCTGCTTCCACACTGTACATAGACGCTGATTTGCCCTGCGCTTTCACGCACAATCGTTTCAGCGACGTTCCGGCGTTCCCAGGCGCTTAACGAAAGGCTTTCACCGTTGGTTCCATTGGGGTAGATCCCCTGTATTCCACTGTCGCGCAGATATTGGGCAAGGCGAGCCAGCGAACCATAATCCACTTCTCCCTTCGCATTCATAGGCGTAATGTTGGCACAAACAATACCCTCAAGTTTTTTCACCGTCCTAATTCCTCCTAAAATTTAAGTGTAACCGGATTAGCTATGCTTTATAATGATTTTCCATAAAAACACCATTAAACTGAGAGAAATATTTGTGCTTTTATATAAATCATTATCTTTACTATAGCAGAATATTTTTATATAATAAATCCACTATGGAGACAATTTTTTGTATAATACAGACATTATTATGCAATAATATTGGAAATATCTATAATTTAAGGAACCGGATGTCCCAATTGTATATTTGTGTGTCCGTTTTAGACATTGTTCATCCCCATGGAGGTGGCGCATAATGAAGTCTGTAAGCACGGCAAGGCAAATCAAAGCAGAAAAGGAGACAGGATATGTTTGACAGTTTTCATTTCCGTATGCTCAATGAGCTGAAGATTCATATCAGCACAACTGATTTTGAGATTCCGATAGAATGGTTTCATGCTATTCGCAGCGATGATTTTTGCAACATGAAATGGCACTCGCACCCAACGATTGAGATGCACTGCGTTCTGGAAGGCAACGATGAGTTCGTCTTCCAAGAAGGGGTAGTTTCTGTCCTTGCGGGACAGTGTTTAGTGATTCCGGGCAAGCTTCTTCATAAACGCTCCGCCCTGCAACAGGATAACCTGCTTAAATTTTCGATCAGTTTCAGCATCCTGCCGAAAAGCGAGAACGAAGAGGTTAAATTCCTGCAATCGGCGTTTCAGTGCGACAATTTCAAGCTTATATTCTTGCCTGATGAGGCGAAGTCACAGATGATGCTTTGCTTGCAAGAGGCAAACATGCGCAGATACGGATTTTTGAGCAGTATCCAGGCCCTGCTTCTCTATAGCCTATTCTCTCTCGCCCGCGAGCTGTTGCAGAACCCGAAAGCGGACTATCCGGTGGAAACGCACAAGGTGATCAATGATGAGCGTTATAAAATTATAGAAAAATACATTTTAGATAATATGGAAAATCCTATTCCTGTCCATGAGATAGCAAACTTTATGAATCTGAGTACCAAGCAGTTGGGACGAATTATTGTTTCCTGCAGTGATTCCACCTCTGTTTCGAATCTTATTCTCTCAATGCGTATCCACCGCGCGAAAGAACTGCTGAGTCAGCCGCATCTAAGCATTTCCGAGGTGGCAAAAATGACAGGATTCTCTACTGAGTACTATTTCAACCGCATCTTCAAACGTGAGGTGGGATTGCCGCCGGGACGTTATCGAAAAAGCCTGCGGGCCCTTTAGTCGAATGGGGTGGTTTTTCCTATTGAAAGAAGCAGTTTGAAAAGCATACCGCGAGCAGTGCTGCGAGGAGCTGGCGAAAATCCGCAATGACTTCAATAACCAGCTCCCGTCGGTGTGCTACATGCTCAAGGAAGGTACGTAATTTCATGACGGCGTCTTCTTCGAGTGGTTTCTCAGTCCCGATGAACAGGGTGACGCTTATCTCATGGAGTACAATTCCAACATGTGGCAGGGATATGGGGTCTTGTCCTTTGAGTTCTACTTCCTCGACACAAATGGAGAAAAACTATATACCTATGAGCTTACAGTGGGCGATAAGGATGAAGATAATGAGCCGGACGGTAGAGTAAAAGAGTGTATCTATAAGGACTTTTTTGATCAGTGCTCCGCGGTGAACCGACATGGCGGGGGAAGCGTATCACTTTCTACTGCAATACGTATCAACTCACTAATATTCTTATTCCTGTACACCAAATCCTCTCTGGAAGTAAAACCGCGCTTTTCCCAAAAGGCATTTCCTGTTTCATTTTTCGCAATAACAACGAGAGCGGTTTTATGAATGCCTTCACTTTTTAACGCGCTCATGGCGCTTTCAAGCAAGGCGCTGCCGATACCTTGCTCTCTTTCCGAAGCTTTCACCGAGGTATGGTGAATAAAGCCCCTTCGTCCATCATGACCACTCATTATGACGCCTATAATTTCATTTTCGTTTTCTGCTACAAAACATGTGTTTGGATTACGATACAGATATTTCTCAATTCCGTCCTTCGAATCGTCTGTTGTATTTAAGCCCATCCCGGGAGTATTGATCCAAAGCTTATACACCGCTTCATAGTCATCAATTGACATCTTCCTTATGAGCATATTAAACCTCCGCCAAATAAATTGACTTACAATTTTTTTTGCACAACTCCCTCAATATAGTATTTTTCGTTTCCATAATAACCAGAATTGCTTTCATCAATTTTAATAATTAAAAAGTCTTTTAACAATTCCGATATAGCGGCAACATTGAAGTACCTCTTTGTGGTTCCATCATTTAACTGGTAGTAATCATCTTCTATGATATGTTTTACGTTAAGCTTATCCTTATATTCGTATTCTTTCATACTGTTTACGCGAAAAATGAAGTATCCAAATGGCTCTAATATATCGTATATATTTTTATAAAGCGCTATGGTTTTACTCAACGAGAAATAATGTGTGCTTAAGCTCGCCACCACCACACCTACGTTGTTGATGTCTGTCGGTAATCCTTCCGCCATGTCGAAACATCTTGTCTCTATTGAGCTATTTGTGTTATTGATAAAATTGATGGAAATGGATGAAAAATCACAAGCAATAACGTTAAATCCATTTTCCTTGAGATAAAAAGCATTATCCCCTCTGCCGCATCCCAAATCAATAATATTGCTGTCCTTTTTTTCGGCAATATATTTGCTATATGAATGAAGCCATTCATCTGCATATTGATTTCTTGGTATACTTGAAAAGCGTTTATCCCATATTGATTTTTGATTCAAATTATCCACCATCCTATGTTTCTCTCTCTCTGCCTATTTCAACGATACAAGCAGCTCTTCTTCACGGCGGCTGTTTTCTGTAAGCCTTGTTTCTTCCGCCTGCAATCTTGTTTTAAGCGCAGATTCCGCAGCATTAATACCACTGAGTAAACGCCTGATTTCTCCGGCGTTATCTTTAATTTGACCACGCACCGACAAATCGGTAAAGATGTTGTCAAACCAAAAATCAACTGTGCGCTGAAAGGACGATATCTCACTAAGCCCTGATGAAGTTAAACCATGTACGTCGCTGAGCTCAGATTTCAAATCCCGCAGTTGAGACGAGAGCTTGTGGAAGCCCTGCTCGGCGCTGTCGATATGGGAGTATTTTGCCATGTGTGAGATAATGCCGCCCCGGGTAAAAGCATCATAAGTAGCCCATCCTTCGGCACTCTCAAGAGATTTAAGGGCGCTTTGCGCCGTCGATTTAGCGCGGGCAGCGGCGCTTAGAGCCTCTTTAATCTCCGTAATCTGTGAAACGATGGCCCTTCGCTCATTATCCAATTCAGTATACCGCGCGCCCTGGGGCTCCGTAAGTTTATCGGCAAGCGACCGCCGTCTTGCCGCCAGCTCCGTTTGGTAATTCCGTTCCTCGCCTCGTAAAACTAATATGCGGGAAGCAAGCTCTTCTTTTTCCCGCGTCAGGCTGTCACAGCGCGTCACGGCACGGTCATACGCAAGCTTAGCCTCAATTTCCTCCCGGCGCTCTTTTTCCAATTTATCCTCATATTTTCCGATTATCTTAAGCATGAAGGATGAAAGTGATTCTTTCTGTATCCGCTCAACATCACGGTGTTCCTGCTCATAACGCTGAAGCAGACCAGCCATTTCAGCTTCCGCTTTTCGGATCTCATTTTTTAACAATGATTCTGTTTTCAAGCGTTGGTAACGTCAAAATGCGGTCTCGTAGTTCAGTCAAATTTTCCATTAAACTTTCTCCCGTCTATTATGTAAATTAACCACTCTGCTAATTATACCAAAAGCTGGCTGCATTACAAGTTTCTCATTCCTAAGACATAAAAAAGGATGTGATATAAATCACATCCTCTCTACCTTCTCAGCATCCGACCAAATTCTTTCCAAATTATAAAAGCTGCGGTTTTCCTGGTCAAACAGGTGAACGATGATTTCGCCGAAGTCCAGCAGCGTCCAGCCGGAATCGTTGCGGCCTTCCTTATGGCGGAGCCTGAGCCCTTCCTTGTACAGCTTTTCTTCTACCTCGTCCGCCATTGCTTGAAGCTGATTGGGGTTTTTCCCGGTGGCTATTATGAAGTAGTCGGCCAGCACAGAAACCTTCCCGATGTTTAATACCTGTATATCCTCTCCAAATTTGTCTTCCAGAGCCTTTACCGCAATTCTGTAATATTCAGTGGATTTTTCCATATATTCCTCCATGTTTAATATTCATTTAAAGCTTCTATGCTCAGGGGATGTATCAAGCGTCCCCGGTTTTTGTTTTCCTCAATAGTAGAGCTTATGCCCGCCTTAACAGCCTTGTTAATGTCCTGATAGGCCAGCCTGCGTATTTTTGTCAGGCCGGGGTAATCCTCCCGTTCCGGCTCAATGCAGTCCGCCACATAGATGATTTTTTCCAGCAGGCTCATTCCCTTTCGTCCGGTGGTATGGTAACGGATAGAATTTAGTATGTCCTCATCGTCAATGCCATAATCATGACGGCTGATTTCCGCCGCTAAATCACCGTGGATCAAATCTATCTGTTTATCAGTCACCGGGTCTAAGTGTATATTATATTTTATGCAAAGCTCTCTTTTTTCTTCCTGAGAAAAATCCTTAGCGCAATCATGAAGCAGGCCGGCTATATAAGCCTTATCCGCCGGGCCTCCGTAATGGCGCGCTAGGCGCACGGCTTCCTCCGCCGTCCCTATAGTATGCCTGTAACGTTTTTCTGTCAATCTGTTTTGCAGCATACGATCCACAGACATTAGGTCCAGATCGTATTCATGGGGCTTTTTATTGTATAGTCCGCATTTCATTATATAGCGTTCTACTTCTTCCGGCAGCAGGTACTTTATGGGACGGCCCTCAAGCACTCTGGCCCGAATATCCGACGAGGAGATTGACAGAGCTGGAACCTCTACAAACTGGATCTGCTCGCCGTCCTGATAAAGCTTTTCTATTTTGCTTATATGCTCTAAAAGGCTCTTCTTGGAGAAGCCGGGCCTGGTTACAGCTACAAAACGGCATAAGGTCAACAGCTCTTGGGGGTTTTTCCATGAGAATATTTGATGTATGGCGTCGGCGCCGGAAATAAAATATATTTCCGCTTCCGGCTTTAACATCCTGCGAATCGCCTTAATGGTGTCAATGGTATAGGTAAGACCGGGCCGGTCTATTTCCAGCCGGGATACCTGAAAATGTGGATTGGTAGCCGTAGCCAGCACTGTCATAAGGTAACGGTGCTCGGATGGGGTGGTCTGGCCATAATTCTTATGAGGGGGACGGCCGCTGGGTATAAAGATGACCTGATCCGCCTGTAACCGGTGAGTGACAGCTTCCGCCGCCGCCAGATGCCCATAGTGGATGGGGTCGAAGGCTCCGCCCATTATGGCAATGCGGTTACAGCTGCTGATATCCAAAACTTCATCATACATATTTTTAGGAAGCTCCTTTGTGCTTTGTTAAGCAATGTCAACAGGTTAAGCAAATCTGCTTACTGTTCGTCATTGCGGGCTCCGACCCGCAATCCCTTTAATATTGGCAAAGTTTTGGGGATCCCGGGTCAAGCCCGGGATGACGGCAGGTGGACAATTTTCCGCACCTGTTGACATTGCTTTGTTAAGTTAGGCAATATCCAACGCCAGCTCGATCATTGAGGCAAAGCCCGTTTGGCGCTGCTCCGCAGAAGCCGCCTCACCAGTAAAGGGACAGTCGGAAACAGTCGTTATACATAACGCTTCCTTTCCGGCCTTCGTCGCGTTGCAATAAAGCGCCGCGGCCTCCATCTCTACCGCCAGCACTCCCATCTTCGCCCACTTTCGCAACGCGTCCTCATCGCTATTATAGAAAATATCGCTGGAAAGGATGTTGCCCACGTAGAAAGACAGGTTTTTTTCCTTAGCTGCCATTACGGCTTTTTCAAGGAGATCATAAGAGCATATGGGAGCAAAGCTTCCCGGAAGCCCGTATTGAGCGGCATAATTACTGTCTGTGCACGCACCCATAGCGATAACGATATCTCCAAGCTTTATTTGCGGTTGAATAGCTCCGGCCGATCCAACCCGTATAATTCGATCCACACCGTAGAAATTGAACAATTCATATGTGTAGATCCCAATTGATGGTATTCCCATGCCATGTCCTTGCACCGAAACCTTTTTGCCTTTATACATACCGGTATAGCCGTTCATACCCCGCACCTGGTTATATTGTACAACATCTGTCAAATATGTTTCGGCTATGAATTTTGCCCGAAGAGGATCACCCGGCATCAAAACAATTGGGGCGATGTCTCCAAGCTTCCCGGCATTATGAGGAGTCGGGGTTAAAGCATTTGCATCATTCAAAATTAATAAGCCTCCTTGGTTTTTACTGCTTCAGCAATACATTTTAAATTATATACAGATATTATCACACTTTGGACAGAATTTATAGATTTATTAAGTGTTTTCAACACCCGGCTTTCGTGCTATAATCTCACTGTTGATTTTCTCTATCTGAGTAAGGAGGTGTAAATATGAAGCACATAGTAACTTTAAATACAGCCTTGCTGAAAAACACAATGGCAAAGGGCGGCTGCGGCGAATGCCAGACATCATGTCAATCAGCCTGCAAAACCTCCTGTACAGTCGCAAATCAATCCTGCGAAAACAAAGGGTAAACTATTGAGGCTGTCGCGTTGACTACACATTACGTGGTTAACGCGACAGCCTCTTTATATACTTTAAATAATGAGGAGTTAAAATGATACATAAATACCAACTAAACGGACACAACATAGTAATAGACGTAAACAGCGGAGCGGTTCATCTTCTGGATGAAGAAGCATACGAGCTGCTTAATAATTATAACGAAGAAGGCAGGCTTACCGTCTCAGCTGCCGGTCTGAGCGTATCTCAGCAGGAAGCGGCGGCAGAAATAGAGGCTTTAAAACAGCAGGACCTGTTGTTTTCTCCTGAAATTTATCAGGAGGTACTGGATAAGGTAGAAGCCCGTCAGCCGGTGGTAAAAGCCTTGTGCCTTCATGTGGCTCATGACTGTAACCTTAAATGCCGTTATTGCTTCGCGGAGGAAGGGGAATATCATGGCCGCCGCTCAATGATGAGCAAAGAGGTGGGGAAGGCCGCTATAGACTTTTTAATAAAGAATTCCGGCGGACGAAGAAATCTGGAGGTGGATTTTTTCGGCGGAGAGCCACTGATGAATTTTGAGCTGGTTAAGGAGGTTGTGGAGTACGGACGGGAGCAGGAAGCCCTTTATGATAAAAAATTCCGTTTTACCATAACCACCAACGGGGTATTGCTGAATGAGGAAATACAGGCCTATATTAACGCCCATATGCATAATGTCGTGCTTAGTCTGGATGGCCGTCAGGAAGTAAACGACGCCATGCGCAAAACTAAAAACGGAAAGGGCAGCTATGAGACGATACTTCCTAAGCTCCGCCAAATGGCGGAAAGCCGTGAACATAAGAATTATTATGTCAGAGGCACCTTCACCCGCAATAATTTGGATTTTTCTAAGGATGTTCTGCATCTGGCCGACCTGGGCTTTTCGCAGGTTTCCGTGGAGCCGGTGGTGGGGCCGGAGGAGGAGGATTATTCCATCAGCCGGGAAGACTTGCCCGAACTGTTTAAGGAATATGAGAAGCTGGCCCTTGAAATGCTGAAGCGTGAAAAAGAAGGAAAAGACTTTAACTTTTTTCATTATATGATAGATTTAAGCGGAGGCCCCTGTGTGGCAAAAAGGCTTGTAGGCTGCGGCGCGGGGACCGAATACCTAGCTGTAACTCCGGATGGCGAGCTCTACCCTTGCCACCAGTTTACCGGCTTGGAGGGCTTTAAAATGGGCACGGTATTTGAAGGCGTTATGAACCATGAGCTTAGAGAAGAATTTGAAGGCTGTCATGTGTTCGCCAAAAAGGATTGCCGGGAGTGCTGGGCTAAATATTATTGCAGCGGCGGCTGCGCCGCAAACGGCTACAATATGGGAGGAAGCATTTATTCTGTTTACGATATTGGCTGCCAGCTGCAAAGGAAAAGGATCGAATGCGCTATTATGATAAAGGCGCAGGAAGGCGGGAACATATGAGAAAAGGTGTTTTAGAGATTATCGCCATTATAGCCGTCGCGGCCGGATTATGCGCCGCTTCATATTTTGGGATAGGAGCAAATAAGTATTTAGGCATACAGCACATAAGTCTGGGGCTGGACCTGAAGGGCGGCGTTTCAATAACCTATGAAGCGGGAAAGGAAGAGCCTTCCGCCGCTGAAATGGCCTCCGCGGTTTCTATGATACAGCAAAGGCTGGACAGGCAGGGGTATACGGAAGCGGAATGCGCCAAACAGGGCAATGACCGCATACGCGTGGATATTCCCGGAGTAGAGGATGCCGAAACCGCCATTGCCGAGATAGGGCAGACAGCCCAGATCATGTTTACGAACGAAGAAGGCAATGTGCTTTTAGACGGGTCTTATATAGTAAATGCCGAAAGGTCTGTGCAGAACAACCTGCCTGTTGTGGCTCTGGAGTTTAATGATGAGGGCAAGCGGATATTTGCCCAGGCTACTGAGGACAATATCGGAAAAAGAATTATTATCTGGATGGATGAGAACCCTATTTCCATGCCCACGGTAAATAGCAAAATAACCGGAGGCAACGCGGTCATCACAGGCATGAGCGGCTTCGAGGAGGCGGACGAGCTGGCAGCTCTGATACGGGCTGGTTCCCTCCCCTTTGACTTAAATATTATTGAAATGAGCAACGTGGGAGCAAAGCTTGGGGCGGACGCGCTTTCTACCGGCATTATGTCGGGAGCGGCAGGGATAGCTCTGGTATTTATATTTATGGCGTTGGTGTACAGGGTATCCGGACTGGCGGCAAACCTGGCTCTAGTTATATATGTAGGGCTGGACTTGGTCGTACTCAGCCTTATGAACGTGACTCTTACCCTGCCCGGAATAGCCGGCATCATACTGTCCATAGGCATGGCTGTAGACGGCAATGTAATAATTTTCGAGCGCATAAAGGAGGAGCTCCGTCTGGGAAAAAGCCTTAGGGCCGCTTTGCACATGGGCTTTTCCAAGGCTCTTTCCGCCATTGTGGATGGAAACGTTACTACATTAATAGCCGCCGCCATATTATTCTGGCTTGGTACGGGAACCATCAGAGGCTTTGCCCAGACTTTATCCCTTGGTATAGTCATATCCATGTTTACATGCTTAGTGGTAACCCGCGCTATTATATACTCGCTGATGAACGCGGGTATAAGAGATCCCCGTTATTTTGGAGCGAGTTAAGGAAAATGGAATTAAGGAGTATCCCATATGAAGATAATTGAAAACAGAAAAAAATATATAGCCTTATCTCTTGTCATAATGCTTGCCGGAGCTTGCGTTATGATATTCAACGCCGTCTCGGGCAATGGGGCGTTTAATTACGATGTTGAGTTTTCAGGCGGTACCTCGGTACAAATGGAAATAGGACAGGATTTTGATAATGACGAAATACAGGAAATCATCACCCAAATTACCG
>Ga0153953_1000488_pt1 | contig 14177 bp, 17 predicted proteins | sample TSNJ037MetaG_FD_104718 | JGI IMG/M metagenome (GOLD analysis project Ga0153953, IMG submission 104718) | Attine ant fungus gardens microbial communities from New Jersey, USA - TSNJ037 MetaG | ecosystem: Host-associated > Fungi > Mycelium > Unclassified | place: USA: New Jersey, Wharton State...
CCCCCCTTTATTGTCCAAAATGCAGAAAAGAAAGTTTTAGAAAGCCCAATGATTGCAACTTGCGGTTGACAAGATTCAAAGTACGGGTTGGTGGAACGCAACCATGCAAACAGGTATTATTTATTGGGAAAGGAGATGATCTAATGACCATCGAAGAACGTATTCAGGAGTTAAGAAAGAGAAAAGGACTGTCACAAGAACAATTAGCTGAAATGCTTGGTGTATCCCGTCAGGCTGTATCAAAATGGGAAAACGGACAGTCGTTACCCGAAGTTGAAAAGCTCATTACAATGGGTGAACTTTTTGGGGTAACGATTGATTATATTCTTAAAGGTGACTCGTTGCCAACAGAGGATGACCGCAAGCAACACACATCTCGGAACGGTTCACAAATTGTTTCTGCTGTGGCACTAATGTTGATTCTAATCGGTATTGTTGCCACTTTTGGACAACTAAGTGATGGTGTTTACACAATGGATATTTACGGCGGGCTGATTCTAGAGAGTGTGGGAATCATGCTCGTTATGATTAGTTGGTTTCTTGCCAGTGGGCGTGCATTAAATAAACCGTTGTTTATTGTGAATGTACTTCTTGCAGGAATATTGCCATCATTGCTTTTTTCGCAATTGTTGCTGGATTTGAAACCTAATGCAATTCCGGCTTTTAATCCTATGCTGATTCTTGTATTTGCGTTTCTTTATCTGGCTATGTGTGGAATAGCCATATATTTTACTGTCATTCGTAAGAAAAAACGCAAAAACATATTATAATTCAACTACTTATAAGATTGCGGCAGGACACAACTCTTATAAATTTCCCGTTATTCTGCCCTAAGTGCAAACGAGAAACCTTAGTGAATGTCCATCAACTATATATGTCAGTTATCAAAGAGTCAGACGCAAAGACGCAGATAATTCTAATGGGGTTTCGGGATATAAAACGGACTAAAGGAGAAAAAATGAAAGATTGGTTTACTATTGAGCAAATTGATGAAAATACATTCAGTATCAGCGAATACAGGCATTGGGAAGAATCCCATAATTACCTGCTAATTGGGGAAACATCCAGCTTGCTTATTGATACCGGGTTAGGTATTGAGAATATTCAGGAGCAGGTTGCCAAGCTGACTGATAAGCCTATCATTGCGGTGGCAACCCATATCCATTGGGATCATATCGGAGGGCATAAGTATTTCCCCAATTTCTATGCACACGAAGAAGAAATAAACTGGCTCAATGGGGAATTTCCCCTGACAATGGAACAGATTAAAGGCTTTGTAGTGGAGGATTGTGACCTGCCGGAAAGGTTTGATGTGGAGCAATACGAATTTTTCCAAGGTATGCCCACGAAGATTTTAAGGGACAGAGACGCTATTGACATCGGAGGGCGGCACATAGAAGTCCTACATTCACCCGGTCACTCGCCGGGGCATATGTGCTTTTATGAAAAGGAAAGAGGATATTTATTCACCGGCGACCTTGTATATATCGGCACATTGTTTGCGTATTATCCCTCAACCGACCCTGTTGCCTATTTGAAGTCGCTACAAAGAGTTGCTGCTTTGCAGGTTAAACGAGTATTTCCCGCGCACCACGATTTGAATGTTCCAGATACTATACTGACAGATATGGAAAAGGCTTTTCTTGAAATTAAGGCAAAGGGTGAGCTACGTCACGGTAGCGGTACGCATGATTATGGTTATTTTTCCGTTTGGTTTTAATCAGTTTAAGCTACAGTAGCTATTTACGCCTTTGTCTCCTAATGCGAGGTAAGCCGTATCCGTAGGATTGTGTTCGGGAATCCAACCTATATTGATTTTGGATGTTAAGTCTTGTATAATAATACAGTAAGGGCGATAAGGAGGAGGTGTCTGAAATTGTAAACAGTTGAAGAATACAAAAGAGAGCTATTTCCTAAGTTGATTAATAATTTAAAGACATGTTGCCCTAAAGAGGTTGCACAGCTGAAAAACTACTAAAAAAAATGAAGATTATATTATGAACGGAGATGAAATGATGGAAAAGTGGTTATATGTTATGTTCATAGAAAGAGGTAAAACGTATAACAAAATGACCAAAGACGTGGTCACGAAACACGTCGAGAATATAAGGGCACTGGATGACGAAGGGAAGATAGAACTTGTCGGGGCATTCAAAGGCTATCCAGGCGTCGCCGGTATGGTCATTTTCAAGACTCAAAGTTACGAAGAGGCCGAAGCGCTTTGCAAGAGGGAACCTCTTATTGCTCTAGGATATGCAACATATAAGCTGCGTAATCTGCAAGTGGCGAACAGGGATAACAACTATTTGCTGTAATAGAAAATGAGGTGATATCAATGGGTTTTACTTCAATACATGAGTATATAAATGGACTTAGCGAAAATGGCAATAAAGCAGTCTGTGAATTTGTGGATTTTATGGGAACTGAATTTCCTGGGATTGTGCCCAAAATTTCTTATGGCATGCCAATGTGGTGGACGGGAGCTAAGATGTATAATGGGTATGTGGCTGTTTCGGCTGCAAAAGCACATTACTCCATACATTTTCATGATGAAGAATGTCTGTTAAGCTTGTCAAAAATATTGGTTGGATGTACTTTTGGTAAAAGATGTGTAAACATTAAGTATGATGATAGAGAATCGGCTATTATTGTGAGACAAAAGGTAAAAGATTATTTTAATAGTATTTTGTGAGACTTCTTGGAATAACTGGTAGCAATTTCTTGGCAAAAGTGTTATAGTGAAAATATAAAAATTAAATAGATGTTAGCGGGGGAACTCTTTGAGTTGAGAAGGTAAAACCTGACCCTTTGAACCTGACGGTTAAAACCGGCGTAGGGAAGCGATTTTTAGAGTATCATTTTTGAGTCTTTTACCTACCGGGAAAGGGCTCTTTTTTTGCTTGAACGGTGTTAAAGAAGATATCATTTCAAGTAAGATTACCGCCCATGCTGCTGATATTGTAAAAAGGTATTATACAGGAGGAGGAAAACGATGATTGTAAACGGAAAGGAAATCATATTGCAAAAAGAAATTTCAGTAATGGATTTTCTTAAGAAAGAAGGGTATGATGCGACAAAAGTGGCTGTTGAGAAAAACGGCGATATTATACCTAAAAAGAATTTTGAAGCCGAAATGCTTTCGGATATTGACAAAATTGAAATAGTTAGTTTTGTAGGGGGCGGATGAGATTATGCACACTATTCTAAAGGGCGTTAGGCCAACTCGTGACGAATATGAAAGCCTGATGGCGGCGCGGCATACGCCGGAAGTACATGAAAAATTGAAAGAAGGAAAGGTTGCCGTAGCTGGGCTTGGAGGACTAGGTTCTAATATTTCGGTAATGCTTGCGCGAATCGGGGTAGGAAAACTGCTGCTGGTGGATTTCGATGTGGTTGAGCCCAGCAATTTAAACAGGCAGCATTATGATTTGACACATTTAGGAATGTTAAAAACTGATGCGCTTAAGGAGCAGCTTGATAAAATAAATCCATTTATTGAGACAGAAACCTGCACTTTAAAAGTATCGGAAGAAAATCTGATGACGATTTTTAACGACTATCCAATTGTCTGTGAAGCATTTGATAATCCCCAATACAAAGCAATGCTTGTAAATGCTTTACTGGAGCAAGGCGGGAAAAAGATTGTTGCTGCTTCCGGAATGGCGGGTTTTGACAGTGCGAATAACATCAAAACAAAGCAAAGGTTTAAAAACTTATATGTATGCGGCGATTTTAAAACACCGGTGCAGGAAGGCACCGGACTTATGGCTCCGAGAGTTGAGGTTTGTGCAGCCCATCAAGCGAATATGGTATTAAGACTTTTATTGAATATAGAGAAAGCGTAGGTGCAAAATGAAAGATAAATTGATAATCGGCAATAAAGAATTTAATTCCAGATTCATTTTAGGATCAGGTAAGTTCCCCCTTGATATGACAAGGATTGTGATAGAAAATGGCGGCGTAGAAATGGCAACACTTGCTCTCAGGCGCGCAAATATTGGCGGTAAAGAAAATATTTTGGACTATATGCCAAAAGGGATCACGCTGTTGCCAAACACATCGGGAGCAAGAAATGCGCAGGAGGCAGTGCGTATTGCAAGACTTGCGAGAGAACTTGGGTGCGGTGATTTTGTAAAGATCGAAGTCATCAACGATTCAAAATATCTTATGCCGGATAATTATGAAACGATAAAGGCAACTGAAATCCTGGCAAAAGAGGGATTTATTGTGATGCCCTATATGTATCCTGATTTGATAGCGGCAAGACGTTTAGCAGATGCCGGTGCATCGGCGGTAATGCCGCTTGGCGCCCCCATCGGCAGTAACAAGGGCCTTTTGACAAGGGATTTTATTAAAATACTTGTAGATGAAATAGATTTGCCCATTATCGTTGACGCCGGTATCGGTAAACCTTCCCAGGCCTGTGAAGCTATGGAGCTTGGTGTTTCGGCGGTTATGGCAAATACCGCAATTGCAACAGCAAATGATGCAGGGATGATGGCAACTGCATTTAAGTTGGCTGTGGAGTCCGGAAGATATGCATATCTTGCCGGTCTTGGCAGAGTGCTGGAACATACTGCGGAAGCATCAAGTCCTCTTACCGGTTTTTTGGAGGATTGATCATGGCAGATACGATACCAAAAACAGACCACATGCAGTATCTTGACTTTATGGAAGTGATTGAATCTGACATAATGGGAAAGGTGCTAAGTCAAACCAGGGAATATGACTATACAAGATTTAAGGCAAGTGATGTCAAAAAAGCTTTAGACAAGGATATTTTAACTTTTTACGATTATTCGGCATTATTATCTCCTGCTGCGGAAGATTTCCTGGAGGAAATAGCCGGCAGAGCAAAAATTGAAACAAGAAAATATTTTGGCAGCTCTATTAGTATGTTTACCCCTTTATACCTGTCAAACTATTGCAGCAATCACTGTGTGTACTGCGGATTTAATTGTAACAATAAAATCAGAAGAGGAAAATTGTCTTATGCCGAAATCGAAAGTGAAATGGATGCGATTTCAAAAACGGGCCTGCGCGAAATTCTTTTATTGACAGGTGAGTCCAGAAGCCAATCAAATGTTGACTATATCGGAAAAGCTGTAAAACTTGCGAAAAAGTATTTTTCTACAATCGGAATTGAAATTTACCCCTTAAATTCTGACGAATATGCTTATCTTCATCAGTGCGGCGTTGATTTTGTAAGTATTTATCAAGAAACTTATGATACGGATATATATGAAAAAAACCATCTGTGCGGTCCAAAGCGGGCATATCGATATCGCTTTCATGCTCAAGAACGCGCTGTGACAGGCGGCATGAGAGGCGTAGGCTTTGGGGCGCTTTTGGGATTGGGCGATTTCCGTAAAGATGCTTTTGCAACAGGTATTCATGCTTACTACTTACAACGAAAATATCCTCATATCGAAATATCTTTTTCGGTGCCGCGAATACGGGCGTATATAAACAATACCGAAAATAATTTTTGCGGCGTTCGAGAAAAACAACTTTTACAAGTAATGCTTGCATATCGACTCTTTATGCCATTTGCCGGGATTACAATATCAACAAGAGAACGCGCCGGTTTTAGAGATAACATAATCGGCTTAGCGGCAACTAAAATTTCAGCAGGTGTAAAGGTTGGCGTCGGCGGGCACGGTTTGGAAGAAGTCGGTGATGAGCAATTTGAAATATCAGATTCAAGAGATGTTTCGCAGGTTCATACGATGATACTTGAAAAAGAACTGCAGCCCGTTTACACCGATTATATCCGATTGATTTGAAAGGCATGGTGATTAACATGAAGCAATTTGATTTAACCTTATATTTTGTAACGGACAGCACAAACAAAGCAGATGAAGATTTTTTGGAAATTGTAGCGCAGGCATGTGAAGGCGGCGTAACTCTTGTGCAGCTGCGCGAGAAAGAAAAAAGCAGCCTGGAATATTTAAACCTTGCCAAAAAAGTAAAACAAATAACTGATCAGCATAACATTCCTTTAATTATAGATGATCGAGTTGATATTGCAATGGCGATTGACGCAGCCGGGGTACATGTTGGTCAAAGTGACATCCCTGTTTGCGTTGCCCGTAAACTGCTGGGTGATAATAAAATAATTGGCGCAACAACAAAAACAATCGCTCAGGCAAAAAAAGCAGCGGAAGAAGGCGCCGATTATCTTGGTGTCGGTGCCATTTATCCAACCACCACAAAAGTGGTCACAGTTATTACGGAAGTTTCAACATTGAATGAAATTGCGACACATATTAAGCTGCCAATAGTTGCAATCGGTGGATTAAACAGTTCAAACATAGATGTACTATATAACAGTTCGGCTGCTGGTATAGCAGTTGTTTCGGCAATTATGAAAAGCCGGGATCCACGCAGCACGGTTAAATTGTTAAAAAAACAGGTGCTGGAAAATTTTAGGCCAAATGCTTACAATGAAGGTTATAAGCTATACAGCATTTGAGAAAAGAAGCTTTTGTATCGGGAAACCAACCTCAGTTACCATCTTACGCCTATCCTTTTCAGTTGCAGGAGATATATGGTAGATATTGAAGTGAGAGCCGCAAAATTCATAATGGTTATCTTGAACCCAATTTGCAATCAATTCGCCAATTTCAGCTATTTGACCATACTCCCCTTCATAGGTCAGCACGGCAGCCAACATGGAAGGGGCTTCCTTGAATTTCACCTGATCTGTGTCAATACCTCTCCCGGCAACGGTTTTTTGAACCTCTACATCAATGCCGTTTTCTACAAAGCCCTCATCATGGAAGATTGCCATATCATAGGAAAGACCTGCGGCAGGTATATGCTGAATACCCAAAGTGTCAATCAATATCTTCCACAATTCACCCTCGTGGTTGTAAGCAGGGATAACGCCACGGGTGCTTGCTACAATTCTTTGGGGGATTTGTTTCACCTCGATACTATATCTGAGGAGGCTCTCATTATTTCGAAGAGCACGGATTGTCGTTTCAAGCTGATTAATTTGTCGCTTTAGCTCCTTTAATTCCTCATGCTTTGCGGTTACCTGTACGCCAAGATAACCAGCCAGACTTTCATTATCCTGATACTGGTTTACTATTTCCTTTATTGTACTTAATCCCAGCCCCATTGATTTCAATGCCTGTATGCGGTTTGCATCAGTGAGTTGGTTTTCTGAATAATATCTGTAACCCGATTCATGATCTACATGAGCCGGAACAAGCAGACCCAGCCTGTCATAGTGCCTTAGCATGTGAATACTGATTTTTGATAATGTGGAAAAATCGCCGATTTTTAGCATTGTTCCACCTCCCACCATATAGTGTAGCGTATAAAGCCATATTATATCAACTATATTTTTAAATTTTCTCTTGACTCTCGTATTGTGCGAGACTGTAATATGGAACTGTAAAGGAGGTGAGCTTGTGGAAGCGATAAAAGTTAATAAATTATCAAAAGTCTACAAAAACAACATATTGGCTCTAAATGAATTGAGCCTAAGCGTAAGAAGAGGTGAAGTATTTACACTGCTTGGTTCGAATGGGGCAGGGAAGTCTTCGTTGATAAATATCCTGACGACATTTTTACAGCCTACTTCAGGCAAAGTGACGATTCTTGGCAAAGACTTATCAAAGAAAGCTGCAGAAATACGAAAGGAAATTTCCTGTGTTGCACAAAAAATCTCAATTGACAGCCATTTGACGTTAAGGGAAAACATGATTTTCCAAGGTCGATTGTACAAAATGGATATTTCATCAATGGAAGAAAAGATGGAAACACTGATAGGCAGCTTTGGTTTAGAGGATTACACCAATAAAAGGGTTTCTTCCTGTTCCGGCGGCATAAAGCGTCGTTTAGATATTGCAATGAGCCTGATGTCATCACCAAAAATCTTATTTCTGGATGAACCTACTGTGGGCATGGATATAGAAAGCAGACATGCCATGTGGGATATTGTACGGCAAATCAGTCAGGAACTGAATACCACCGTCTTTTTGACGACCCACTACCTGGAGGAGGCCGATAAGCTAAGTGACACAATCTGCATTATGCAGGAGGGACATGAGATTAAACAGGACACCCCGATTAATCTTAAGCGATATACGACTCAACAGATTGTTCGTGTATCATGCAGCACACCAGAAACAGCTATTCGTTTTGCAGAACAGCTCTCACATGAGCTGTATGTAAACAATACCTTTTGTTTGGAAAACATATTGACGGTCCTGGTTCAAGATGGAGAGCGAGACTACAACCGTATTATCCGTTTGGCAGTAGAAAATTGTCTGCCGCAGACTGGAATCGAAATTGCACAACCGAACCTTGATGATGTATTTTTAGCACTGACACACGAAAGGAGAGTTTGAAAAATGGAAGCATTGAGCATTTTTAAACGCAATATTAAATGGCGTTTTCAAAATCCAATTACCATTGTTATGACGCTTGTACAGCCTTTAATATGGTTAGTGGTATTCAGCACATTATTTGCCCAAAGTTCCGTTGGAAATGCCAATTATACCGCTTTCATATTTCCCGGTATATTGATTATGAGCGTATTGTCAGGGGCAGGAATCAGTGGTATTGCAACTTATTCGAATAAGGCAAACGGGTCATTCTATCGTATGGTTATATCCCCGACAAAACGTGGGTCAATTGTATTAGGTCATGCACTGGATGTTACGGTACTCTGCTTTATGCAATCCATAATGCTGTCAATCATAGCATTTATAATGTCGGTTCGTATCGGCACCGGTATCATTGGGCTGTTATTAATAATTTTATTGCTATCTGCCGTGATATTCTTTGTAGCAGGCATCTCTTATGCCATGAGCATGTTAATCCCGGATGAAAATGCTTTCATAGCAATGATAAATACAATTACGCTGCCCATGTTCTTTTTAAGTACGGCTCTGTTAACCAGGGAACAGGCACCTGCAATATTTAAAGTATTCATTTCCATCAATCCGTTTACCTATGCGATTGACAGTTTTCGTAACCTTATTAATGATTATTCAGTCAATTGGATACGGTATGGGGTTGCAATTGGATTATTCTTTACTCTAAGTTTAATTGCATTCACTATAGCAAAAAAATCTATAAAGATATCATCTTTTTCCTAAAGCATATTTAAAGAAGTTATTGAGATAATCAATCATTCTATATATAATAAAATAGAAAACATAAAAGAAGGCACCGGTGGGTACATTAATATTTTTACTGCTGACGGTAGATATAAAGACAATAAAGTAAAGGAAGAAAAACCATGAAACGGATATTTTTAATTGAGGACGACAGGAAAATTGCAAAAAACCTTATCCGCTTGCTTCGTACAGAGGGATTTACAGTATCCCATTCTGCTACACGGAGTGATGCGCTTGCGGTGCTTGAGGAAAAAAAGTTTGATTTAGCATTGATAGATATTTCATTGCCCGATGGAAATGGCTTTGCCGTCTGCACAGAAATGAAAGAAAGGCAAGACATTCCGGTAATATTCCTAACTGCTTCCGCTGATGAAGCAAGCGTTGTTACGGGTTTAAATATGGGGGCAGATGATTACGTAACAAAGCCATTCCGTCCCCGGGAATTGATTGCACGAATCAAAGCAGCATTGCGGAAAAGCGGCAGTTCTCCAGCGACGTTCCAAATATATGGGCTTCGTGTCAATACAGCTAACGGCATTGTCCATAAGCATAATGAGGAAGTTCCCCTTTCCGCGTTGGAATATCGCCTGCTATTGATATTTATCAATAATCCTAAAAGTATTATTACAAGGAACATACTGCTGGATGAATTGTGGGATGCTGCGGGCGAATTTGTGAATGACAATACATTGAGTGTTTATATCAAACGCTTAAGAGAAAAGATTGAGGATGACCCTGCTAATCCACAAATTATTTTAACTGTCCGTGGGCTCGGTTATCGGTTGGGTGAAGATGATGCTGCGGAATAGAGAACTTCGGCGGTTTGCTGCGATATTTTGTTTCATTGCTGCTGTCACCGTAATACTGGGTTTTGTAATTAGTTTGATGGCCGGGATACTTGCTTCTGTTTCTGCTGCTGCTTTTGGGATATTGTTTTTTGTCTTTACGAAAGCCAGATATAAAAGCATTTCACAGATTTCAGAGCAAATTGACCTTGTGCTTCATAATGCGGACCACTTCTTTATTTCAGAAATAGAAGAGGGCGAGCTCTCTGTTTTGCAAAGCGAGATCGTAAAAATGACACAGCGTATACGAGAGCAAAATAAGGCATTAAAACGGAAAAAAAAGCATCTTGCCGATTCGCTGGCTGACATAGCCCATCAGCTACGCACTCCTCTAACATCCGCAAATCTGATTTTGCCGCTATTGGAGAATAACCCTGATGATAATGAGAAGAAAGAATTGCTCTGGGAAACCAAAGAACTATTTTCCCGGATGGACTGGCTGCTTACATCTTTGCTGAAGCTGTCACGCCTGGATGCCGGCGTTGTGGCATTTCAAAGCGAACAGATAGATGTAAGTGATTTGATAAGCGCTGCGGTACACCCTCTTTTGCTTTCCTTGGAACTGCACAATATAACGCTGCAGACAGATGTACAAAAAGGTATCTTTATTTGCGGCGATTTAGGGTGGTTATCCGAAGCACTTCAAAACATTATCAAAAACTGTATGAATAGCGTAGGCGATAATGGCAGAATAGAAATTTATTGTGAGGACACCGCCCTATTTACCGAGATAATCATTCACGATAGCGGTGCAGGTATTCCAAAAGAGGATTTGCGATATCTGTTTGACAGGTTTTATCGAGGTAAAAAGTCAGATGCTACGGGATATGGTATTGGTCTGGCACTTTGTCAGACGACGATAATTCGTCAAGGCGGAACGATTACCGCAAAAAATCATCCACAGGGAGGTGCAATATTTACGATCCGTTTTTCAAAGTGACAAATCTGTCACGAAAAAGTCACTTAGATGTAAATGGAAAGTTCCATTATATGGGTGGATAAGGAAAAAGGAGGCTCATGTAATGGAGTTTTTTCATTGGTTATTAGTTAAAATTCTTTTGTCGACACTCTGAAAAGAACCTAATTAAGGTTCTTTTTCTGTTTTAACATATATATTTCCGAATATTAATTAATGCAAAAGCTTGACATTGAACTTACATCCAGATATAATACTGACTAGACAGTATAAATAACGAATTTATATATGTAAAAAAATATAAGCATTAAATTTTTGAAGCTAAATTATAGCATTGTCAATTGATAAAAACGGAGGACTTCTATAATGGCAGAAGTAAAAGGAAAGCAAATTAGTAAAAAAACACTCATATTGGAAACTGCAAAAGTTATTTTTTCACAAAAAGGTTATGATGATTCAAGTATGGATGAAATAGCTTTAAAAGCAGGGGTTCCAAAGTCGTTAATATATTATCACTTTAAAAGTAAAGATGAATTATTACAGAAAGTAATTAGTAATTTTTTTAAGGAATATGAAAATCTTTTAAGTACTGAAAATACACTTAATGATTGTAAATATTTGCAGTTTCTTGACCAGAATAGTGATTTTCTCAGGGTTATTGTGATTGAGTCTATCAAGAAAAATGATTCGTCTTCCTATGTCTTTAAAGTGGTGGAGCTGCTGATGGGATATGAGAGTAAAATAACCGGCAATGAAAATCTGGCGGAGTATAAGAAATCCCATGAACGGTGGGTTGTTGAATTTTTTACAAGTATTGTCCCTGGTGTACTTTTTGCCTGCTATAAAGAAAAATGGTGTAATCATTTTAATACCGACAAAACAGCATTAGAGCAGGATTTTCTTTCTGCATATAATCAGACTCATGGTGCTTATCACAGAAGTATACTAGAAAGGTAAAGTGAGAAATGAAAACCTGTATTTATGTATTTAGCGGAACTGGAACAGCGTTAGCAATTGCAAAAAAAATTAGTGATGATTTAGGAGATACAACGATTACATTAATACCGCAAGCTTTAGAAAAAGCAGGGAATAATGAAATTAAAGTTGAATCCTCAACGGTTGGTTTCATTTTTCCTAATTATTTTGGCGGTATTCCGGATATAGTTTTAAAATTTATAAGAAAACTAATTTTAGATAAATCAGAATATATTTTTTCTATTGTAACGGCAGGGGGAGGTCAGGGATATTGTCTTAAATTCCTTGAAGAAGAACTGAATAAAAAGGGAAAGAAATTGGATTATGGAAAATGCGTAACAGGAAATAGTAATTACATTGTTGCATGGTATTATAAAATAATATGTAAATTGAGTGAGCAGCGTATCCATACTTTTCAAATTATGAATGAAAAAGCAAGTCAATTTGCCAAAGATATATGTAGAAAAAAGAGTGAAGTAGAAAATAGTAGCTATTTTTCATATAAACTTTCTCTCCTTCTCTCTCCAAAACAAATAGTTAGGGATACCCGTTCTTGGGACAAAGAGTTTAGCGTTGACAAAAATTGCATCGGTTGCGGTACCTGCAAGAAAGTATGTCAAGTTAATAATATCAAAATGATTGATAATTTGCCTGTTTTTTTACATAACTGTCAAAGGTGCATGGCATGTCTTCAGTATTGTCCAAAAGGAGCGATTCGATTTAAAGGAAAAAGTTTAGATAAACCGAAATACTTTCATCCAAATTATCCAGCAAAAGAAATGATTAACTTTATAAACAATGACCAGTAAATTTATATACCCCAGCTTTTATAGTTCATAGGAGTGAGAAAATTGAGTGTTATAAACCCAAACTGTAAATGCCCCAATCTGAAATGCCCTAATCGCGGCAAATGCAAAGATTGTGTTGTAAACCACCATAAAGGTTTGCATACATATTGTAAAGCCGGCAAACTTGAAAAATCACTTAGGAATATTTATGCTAGGTTAACGAATTAATCTATAAAATACTGCCCAAAGGGCGGTAACATGGCAGCGACAGATACAAAAAAACGTGATATAATCAAAAATTATATGGGAGGACACAATATGAGAAAAAATAATATTGATGGCGGCAATACTTTTGATTGGGGAAAGACATCAAAAAATTACGCAAAGTACAGAGACATCTATCCCAACGAGTTTTATAAGAGAATAGTTGATTTGGGGTTGTGCGTAAAGGGGCAGAATGTTCTGGACTTAGGAACAGGTACGGGAGTTTTGCCGCGTAACCTGTATCGTTTTGGAGCAAAATTCATTGGTGCGGACATTTCTGAAAACCAGATTAACGAGGCAAGAAAATTATCACAAAATAACGGCATGGATATTAATTACATAGTCGCTTCTGCAGAAGATGTCAACTTTCCTGAAAGGAGCTTTGATGTAATTACGGCTTGTCAATGTTTTCAGTATTTTAACACAAAAATAACTCTGCCTAAAATCCACGATATGCTCAAGGATGATGGACGTTTTTGCATATTATGGATGGCGTGGCTGCCAGATGAGGACAAAATTGCAGGTATGAGCGAAAATCTCGTACTAAAATATAATCCGTCTTGGACGGGAGCGGGAGAAAAACGCTCCGGGCAAAGCATTCCTGGATGGGCAAAATCGCTGTTTGAAGTTAAGAATTCTATCGTATATGACATAAATGTTCCCTTTACCCGTGAGAGTTGGCATGGTCGAATGAAAGCATGCCGTGGAATAGGAGCGTCCTCATTATCAGATGAAGCAATCGCTAAATTTGATAAGGAGCACATCAAAATATTAAGCGAAGTTCCCGAAACTTTTGACATTCTCCATTATGTAGCAATTCTTGATTTGCAGAAAAAAGTAAGTTAACGTGATAATGCTTATGGTTACTTTGCATATATTTCAAAATGTGAAAATTATAGCAAGGAGGTCTGGATGAATAGGATTTATTGGGATAAAGACAGCATTGGCATAATCACAGACCATATAGATGCCGCTTTGCACAGCCACCCTGTGATGCAGTTGTTTCTAAGTATAGAGGGGTTATTGGATATTGAAGTTTCGGGAGAAATGCTCTCGTGCCGATGTGTTGTTGTAGAGAAGGATATTCTTCATGCTTTCAATACGAAAGGGAAACCGCACTTCTCTTTAATCATCCCGCCAGCCACAGAACTTGCGGAGCAGCTATGCCAAAAAATGAATGATTTAGGCTATCTGATATGCGATAGAGCAGAAATGAAGAATATACAACAGCAAGCCCAATGTCTTGTACAGA
>Ga0153953_1000497_pt1 | contig 14026 bp, 8 predicted proteins | sample TSNJ037MetaG_FD_104718 | JGI IMG/M metagenome (GOLD analysis project Ga0153953, IMG submission 104718) | Attine ant fungus gardens microbial communities from New Jersey, USA - TSNJ037 MetaG | ecosystem: Host-associated > Fungi > Mycelium > Unclassified | place: USA: New Jersey, Wharton State...
AAGACAACAAGTGTAAATAAGAGACAAACATTGAGCATCAAATGGCAGTAAGCCGACAGCGATCGAGGAACCGGAAATGATGAACAAAGTGTGAAAAATGGGAAAACAAATATTGAGGAATGGCTTCCCATGAGATAATCTAGGAGTGAAGTGCAAATATCGAATTTGAGTCTGGGATAAATATGATTCCTGTAGCGATCCCCGGGTGTAAGATCACTACATTTTTCGTGCGTGTTTTTACTCTTCAGACACAAAATCATGTACTACAATAAGGATTACTTTTGTATCCCCATGATCTATGACTAAAACTCTGAGGACCGAGTATTTATCACTACCAGAAGATCGCCAAAAAATAGTCTATTCTCCATTTTACATCTGGTATGGAACTTTTATCCATAAAGTGCTAGGGGGAATTAAGGCAAGGTGATCACAAAGCCTTGTTGATCGATCATTCCAAATACTTTGTTTTCCGGGGACAAAACAAAGTGCAAACTATGAAGATCATTCCTTGATCAGTGGCAGTGAGCGCTGCCGATAGACGTGCCTAAATGTGATGTGACTGTCCATGAGGTGGTCAAAAATAGATGCAGGAATGGACTTAAAGCCACATTGCAATCACTATGTGATATATGCAAAATTGAAGAACACGATGCGTATGACCCATCATATTTGCTTGTGTATGAAATTCTGTCGTCCTTGTCCTCGACAGACCAATGTGTGAAAAGCTTCGAATTCGAGTTCAGTGCCATTCTAAAAACTTTCTTACTAACATGCAAACAGTGTTGACCGGTCTCGGTTCCTGGATTATTTCTTTGTTCCTAGATCAATGATCGGCTCGATCAATGCTTGGCTTCTCTATCATTGATTGTTCCTAGATCAATCTGGACCTAGATCATTTTCTTCAGTTGGAATCCAATCCTGTTGAGGAGCGAATGCGCACGTCACTCGATGGACTGCGCCAGATGAACAGAAAAGCCTTCTTGGAAGAGTTGACAACAGAATTTTCCAGAGGTGAAACCCAAGAAAGGAACTTAACACGGAAAAGCTACCTCACCGTATGCAAAGGGAGGTACATGGGTGTTTCACCTTGGTCACTCTATCTCTCCGTGTGCAAGCACCCTAAGGGAAATCCTGAATTATCCCCCAATAGGCGAGTACAGACAGGAAAACGGCCCCGGCACCTTCGGGCATTATTTCACTTGTATAGGTCTAACGATATCGATGTTCTTTTGAAATATTTAATCATTGTTGACAGCTGGTCAACATAACTAGTTCTTTTTATGTTGTCAAAAGACAAGCAGACAATAGGATAATCAATGGAATCGAGTTGAAAAGACTTTCCTCATTTATGCCAAAACCGAGAAACCGAGAAGATGTTTCCTGGGAATAATGTGTTGGAATTTTGATTTTCCTGCAGGTAATCCAACAGAGGACTCAAAAAAGATGTTGACATCTGTAACAGTTTCACTCATGACTGTCTCGTGCATAACACATGTTTGTATATGTATATATGGTATGCCCTCGTAGTGTAATATTCTTTAATCTCGACCTGGTTCAATATATCTTGAAATTCATATCATCGAGTTCAAGATCTTAACAACATCGCTGTTCAACTCTACCCGCAATAAATTACATCTTGCCTCCACTGCTTCTCTTACATCTAGATAGCACCTTTTCCGCTCACTCCTTGAAGCGCCTACCTACACTCCAACCTTCGCATAATACAGCCACCGCAACATGAGGCACTTTTAATGCTTCTTCATGTAAAGTAGAATGTACACTTATCATCATATCACACTTTGAAATACAATCGTTGGAGGGTGACTGGGATATAAAATAGGGACACTGTTGACTCAGGTAATGTGAGATGGCCATAAAGGGTAGCAAACGTTGCAACCAGGGAGAGGCCAACAACAATTCGCCAGACTAGGGGGAAAAGATAGACTATCTAGCTTCCCAGAATGCTGTCTTCAGAAAGTCATATTTGCCTCCATCAACTTTCGACGTTTAACAACCTCCATCACATTTTTGTATCAGGCCAGTACAATGATCATTACCAAGCAACCGACAATAGAATCCCAACCTTGATTTGCAAAACATAGGCGAAGATGGTGCCGCGCGAAGGTCCACCTGACCAAAGATGATGGTGGAGGACGTCGGATAATAACCATCAACACAGATTCCCTGCAAAAAACGTAATATTGCAAGATAATAGGCGATGCCCCTAGAGAGATAGAATTAGCAGGTGTCGTTATTGACAGCCAGGATGATAAGCATCAATTGTCTGCCATCTGCGGAGTATATGTCAGGCGTAGAGGGTTGAAACGAAATCAAACATAGAAACTGCCTTCCGTCCGAGAGCATTCACAGCATAGTCTGAAAGCGTGGATTATTAGTGAAGACAGATATAGGTCGAGAAGTAGATAGATACTCACTGGAGCCGAATTAATCAATGGCACTACTGATGTTGGCACTAGCCTTCACGAAAGCCGGAAGAAGCGGTGCTCGACTGTAAAGTCGATACTGAAGCATTGTTACCACATGCTGTTGAAGACAACGAGATTGATAACAAGAGATGGCCGGCTAACGTACGTGTATAATGGATAAATGATACATCAGCACCAGAAAACAAGACTCTGGAAACTCGGAAAGCACACCAATGAGTAAAAACCAGACCTATGTAAGTGTTGGAGCGAGATAAGAAGCCAACATTGTAAAAGAAACACGCACCCCAGCGATTCCACGCAAATCTAACTCAACTTTGGTCAAAATCTTCTCCTTCAAGCTCCAACCAGCGTGCCTCATTTCCAGAGTCAGGCAAAGCGACGTTTGGGTCCTGGGCCATTGTTTACGGGGAAGAAGGAGCCTGAAAAGACATGACACTCTTGATAATGGAGCGTCCGACTGCAGTCACAAAACGTCACGTCGCCCATCTGGTATTCGTCTGCCTGTAGCAGGTCTCATGAGGAAGCTCAAACATCTGATATGAAGCTGATCTGTCAACCAGTTTCTAGTTCAACCTCTCGTAACCCGCAAGACGAGAGAGGGTTGTAAGGACAAACTGGAACGGTTGACACACAGCTAAAGCTATGGAAGCACTTTTTTTCAGCCAAACTGGCAGTGATATTAGCCAAGGAGGTGGCATGAAGGCGATGTTGTCAAGACAATAATGGATGTTGGTGTTGTGATAATTGGGTTTGTATATTGACCCAGGAATATATTATCTGCAGGATCGTTCTATGGTAATAGATGATGAATAAATTTATAGTCAAATCGTCAAAGCAAGGGAATGCGACTGTACGTTTTGAGCTCCTACCTAAGAAGCTTCCCAACTCGTTTTCCCCTTTCTTCGAGTCCTTTCAGCCACTCTTGGTCAATGCATTCTGTCCACTTGGTGCCGAACTTGAAGTTAGAGAAGTCCACCTTCATTGGCCGCCCCCAGATTGTTTCTGCGTGAGGAAGGCATAGAACTCGCCTGTGCTCAGATGGGACCCAAAAGAGTAACTCATCATCTTGACCCACCATCTATCCATCCCTCATCTCTCGTGGGATAGGCTTATATGCATGAATCGCATTTTGGTTCTTAGCTGCGAGGTCCGCTATGTCGTAGACTCTGATTGTATCACGGTCAAAATAAGACGCTAACTTGGTTCCATCTTGGATAAAATCCATGCTCTCTCCTGGGTCACAAAATTGAGCATACAAATGGCCTGTGCGGACGTCAAAGAGAGCTATTGTATATGTGTCAAAGTAACGAAGAGCGATGAGATCACCACGGGATTGGTCTTTTAGGGCAGATGACAGGGCAATCATATCCACGCTGGACATTGTGATAGGCTTGCCATAGAGTTGACCAGTCCGTGTGTCCCAGACTCTGACGTGATTGTCATTGGGAGAACGACTTACAAAGAGCTTCCCGTCAGGTGAGTACGCTTTCGAGTACTTGTCAAGATGCGCTTCATCAGCAAAGTGGAAAGGATGAAACTGTGCAGTGCCATTATTCCATGAATAACATGAGATGGGACTGGTAATGATGAGGGTCAAGCCATCGGGTGCCATCCAGACGTACGAGTGTTTGTCGATATTGATGTCTACCGAAAATGTGCATTCACTGCAATCCTTCACTCTCCAAACCTGGAGTAACTCTGAGATCTCATCCGAGTCATTGTGTCGTAGCAGGGAGCATATAACCAGGTCATTACATGTTTTGAAGGCAGCGTGCAATATAGAGACACGTCTTCCTTCGGGCGAGGTATCGAATGACAGGTGATTCTCCGGGTGATTTATATCGCATATAGTGACGAGAGATCCAGACGAAACAGCTATCCGATTGTCATCTGCGGAAAATGCGACTGTAAATTCGTTAATATCCTTAGGCCCTACAAGCTCCCAAGTAGCTGTATTTCGTAACTCGATGTAGGTAGATAGCCATGATCTTATAGCCACTAACTTTCCAGAGGGCGAGAATGCAATTATTTCTGGTTTATACGTATGATCTTGATTGACAGGCTGATTGCTCCCCAAATCCTCCAGGTTCCACATCGTCACAGTTGCATCCTCACCTACTATCAAAAGCCTGTGGACATCGCGCGATGGACAAATAATGCTTATCCACGAAGTTGTCGGAGGTTCGGTCTCGAATATCATATCTGAGCCGGCTGTTGATACCTCCCATATCTCCACTGTATCATCTAGTGGGACAAATACGCGATTGGTGTGCGGTAAATGAATAACGGCTAGACGAATGCCTATGACATTGAGATCAAAGGACGCCATCTGTTGTGTATCTAGTCTCCAAAGACATCCGTGGCGAGACTCCTCAAATGCAGCCATTAAACAGTCACTTGTCGGCGAAAAGTAAAGTGATGAAAGGTTGCCAGGGGGATGCGGAAATTGATGAGTGATCTTGCTATCCTCCAAATTCCATAATTCAATGGCATTCTCGGACTGCCTTTCTGCAGCCAAATATTGTCCATTAGGAGAGAATTGGGTGACAGTAACACCGGTCACCTCAAATAGACTGTCAAATAAACCATCCCCAATATCACACAACTTGACCAGGATACGAGTTGGACGTTGGTCCTCTGAGGGAACCATCCCAATTAGAGATCCATCTTCATCTTCCGAGTCTGTTGAGGTGACTGCCCGAAATGAAGATCCATCTTCATCTATCCAATCCATTGACGCAATTCTACCCTCATTACAGCCACAGTGAATGAACACGAAATCAAAGCCCTCAATCCGGAACACCTCCTCTCCCTTTTTAATGTTCCAGGCTACTGCACGGCAAGATACTTTGTTTCCACGATGAGATCTGACCAGGATATGCTTCCCATCAGGACTGAAGCAGGCATCCTCTGGAAACGAACTTTGGTGTGTAAACTTAAATGGGCCTGAAATACAATGACCTGTTTCAGAGTTGCAGACAAACATAGTTGCATCAATTGATATAGAAGCAAAGGTATTTTCGTCCGGCGACAAGACAATGCATGATACAGGATCCCTGCGGTGCTCAGCAGCAAAGACAATCATTGGCCAGTGAGAAGGCCTGCCGTCACTAATGGTAAGAGCATTTAAAAACCTTGGGCAGAATCTTTCTGCAACGAGGGAGCGTTCGGGCGCAAATGGAAGGGCTGATAAATAGATTTGAGGAGTGCTGCAAGAGATGGGAACAATGAGTGCTAAAATGAATCGGAGGGCATCGTAAATAAACAATTTCAGCTTGTTCTTGGGGTCATGTGTCTAGCCAGTCAATCTCAGCGTTGTATTGTAGAAAAGAAAATAAGGACATACCACCAGTGCAGGCTACTCTAAAGCCCTTTTGAGGATGAAATACACCTCATGAGCCTTCCCCGATATGCTCATCACTTCAACCCAAAACAGAAGCTTCTCGTACATCACAAACTTGACCGCCTCCATTGATGTTTCCTCATATGGAGTGTGAATAAGGTGATCTGCCCAGAATGTAGATGAATATAAAACAAGGGGCGAGATGGCGGACTTGTCAGAAACCGGAATATCAACATTCTTTATGTTTGAAGATTGCAAATTGCACATGTTGAAATGGAGCTCCGATGAGACCATACAGTCAAGGCACAGCACGGAAAGTTGCCGTTCATGGAGGTTTCGATCCTGGACATCAGAGAACTTGGGTAGATGTTGACGAAAAGATGGAGAGAAGAGGAAGTCCTCAAATGATTTGTGATGGAAACGAAGGGTGGGGCCAGAATCAATGACGGACATGAGACCATTCCGGATGTACTTGAACATGTGTGCACTTTCGACCCCAGGAAGCCTCATAAGCACGTTGTCGTCGAGTGGCTGCTTAGCAAAAATCGTTGCACCAACAACGGAGGTAATCGCCTTGATCTCTGGCTCTAAAGCACGTCCAAACGATGTTTTGATAACAGTCAAGTACAAAGAATCCAAGTCATATAACCCCTCCATGTCATCCCCCCGCTTCCGCTTTTCAAGGATATCAAAGCGTTCTCGAGGATTATCCTGAAGGAACTCGGCAACCGTTAGTGCCCATATAAAAACACCAAGAGCACGAGGAACCAGATAATCAAGGGCTTTTGTAATCCATGCTGGTTCTACATCCATTTTGTTGAATCGAGACTTGAGAAATTTACGGATGTCATCAGAAGCGCTATCTTCTGGCTTGACACCAGTACCAGAAGGAGTATTGATATATGTGCTGATAGTGTCAGGGAAGTTCTGGGTGATACGGCTGTCTGGCCGGCTGGTAATAACCAATTTGAACTTTTTCAGGTGGTCGACCTCGACCCACTGACGGAGCGTACGTAAGAGAGCGTCATAGTCCTTCCGTCCTGAGGGATCGTGCCTGAAACCACCACACTCATCCAATGCGTCCATCACAATCACCGGAAGTTCCTCGTGTAAGACGCCATCCAGTGTTAAAATTGGTTTCTCGATGAGCGTCTCGAGAATGTGATCAATGCTGGATGAACTAAGTTCTGTATTTCCCTGGGCTAAATGCTGACGAAGAGATGGATATTGGCGGGCAAGACTACAGGCAACGACACGCCAGAGCGCTTCTGTAGTGATTGTGGTAGATTGTGTACGGTCGAACCGGAACCATATCACATGTCGGTTCTGGCTCTGTAATCGACTTGTAATGCTAGCTGCCAAGGCTGTTTTGCCAACACCAGGAGTCCCTCTTATCCAAATCACGTTGTGGCTGCTGGTATTCTTGATCCCAGATTCAATCTCTTGTAAGATGTCAAGGCGGGTGCCTGCCATGCATGGGTCACGGAGAGGAAGCCCATTTCCCCCAAGGGCCCGCACCAAATCATCCAGCTGTTGCGCTACTCGGATTTCTATTGCAAGATCTGCAACAAGCTGATCCCTAAATCCATCCACCTTCTTCCGTAACTCGATAACCCTGTTCTTCTGAGGGACAGCGAGAATGTACTTGGCTGGACAGATGGTTCAGTTGAAATCTCATCCCATGCAGATGTATACGCACCAAGCCAGCTCTCGAGCCAGTTGTGAATAAAATCCACCACCTCTTCCATTATCTCAGGATATTTGCTGATAGTGCGGTACATTTCTTTTGAATTTGGGACGTCCTTGAGCTTGTCGAGCTGATCAGCTAAATGGGTCATGCTCTCTGCAAGGCCTTGCATTTCTTTGTGAGATTCTTCTTGCGCCTCGAGATGCTGCAAAATCAATCAGCCACCCTATTCTCGAAAAAAAGAATATAGACCAACTTTGTAGACAACTTCGATGCAAGTGACCGCACTTTGTGTTATAGGATGTACCTGTTTCAGGTCAGACAACATGTGTGCATGTTATACAAGATTCAATTACCTTCCTAGCAGCTGCAATTAACCTGCTTATGGCCTTCTCCAATTCAATAAATGTCCCATGGCCAGTGCTTGCAGGACGAGGATGACTCAAAACGGGCTTAAAATTCTCCAGCTGCTTTATTGTACTCCTGATTTGTGCATCAAGAGCCCGTAAATCGCTGTCGTATGCCTACAATTATATTTGGATAAGGAATCTACATATTGACAGCTATCAAATGCGTACCTCAGCGACGATCCAGAGCTGAAATCCTGGCACTGTATTCACAAATTCCACTGTGAAGTTTGCTGAGGGATCTTGAGCATATCGTAAGCGATTGAGACAAGAATAAACTCACACTTTGTTTCCTTTCGTGATTCCAAAACCAGGTGTTTCCATAAGACATCAAACTTGATCCTGGCACTACATACGAGATCACCCTCTGGAGCACGCCCGAAAGTGATGATTCTCCGCCGTTGGGATTCTTTGTGGATCTCAATATTCAGTTCACTTCCTTCCTTGACAATCCTACATCGCATAAATGTATAAAGCTGCTTGGGTATTCAAAAGGTTGACTCACCATCCTTGCGTCAGCTCCAGACTTTGTTCCCCTCTATTCTTATTGTCAAGTTTTTCCTTGATATTTTGAGAAGGAGAATTGGTCTTGCAGTTGATGATGAGTCGACGTGAAAATATATCATCCAGTCTTCCGATAAATCCTGAGTGCAATTAAGCCTACTGATGGATGGAATCAATAAATAGTGTCATACTTACCGAGAATTCGGATAGTTCGTGCCATAACTGGTTCAGATCGTGTCGCCATTGTTTGAACTAGAGTGATAGGAAGAAATGTTGTGAGTACAGGATGATAAGAAGGACAAGATTGTGGCACTGCCTTGCGACCTGAACCGGATGGGAACCTGACAATCAGTGTATAGGCATGTGAAAAGCACGGTCAAGCAAATGTGGGAGCAAGTTGTTTTATCTGGAAGCCATTATTGCCGTACTGCATCCGTTATTTTCAAAGCACAGTCAACTCACACATTAGGATGAGCATTGTCTTCGATCATATCTTCTCGCCTCGGTCCACATGAGGTGTCCCAGCGACTCTTTTTCATTTGGGCAGACTGTTCCTGTCTATGAAATGTTGATGACAAAAAGTCAGCATATGTCGACATCACACCCAGATCAAACATCAATTTAGCTACAGTACAACCAGCGACATACGATGAATACGTGTGTAAGATGTATATGCAAAATGTTGAAAGGGACAAATCAAAGCGAAAACCTCCTTTACTGAATCTGTGGATGAATGTCAGCACGGACATATTCCTCAACGAACCCGTTCTCAGCTTCAGGTGTGAGAACGATAGAGGATAGAAAACGTACTCATGAACGTGATGGCAAGAATGATATCCTACCTGGAATTTTTCGCCCGCCAGAGACTTGGTGTTTGGGTGTTTGTGGACAGGAGAAGACATGCATCAGCTGAGATGTCTTCTTAAATTCGATCATCCGCCTTGAGAAGAGCCGTGAACACTATTGCCGAGTTCCGTGTGTTTAGTCAATTGAGATAATGGTTCCATGTGGACCAACATCATGGAACTAAAGACGACGAGGTAGAGCCCATGCTTCACCACAAATCATCACGAGAATTCCCATGCGGTCACCTACATACACTTAGACAACGCAGCAGCAAGAGGCGAGAGACGAGAAAGCCGTGGTCATGTGATATGGGCTGCTGAAGGTCCGTGCCAATGTCTTGGGGATCAACTGTACCTGAGGGTTTTCTGGATCCTTAAAGGGCACTGCGAATGGACATCGCCGTTGATAGGTGCTCAGTGTGACAAGGGTTGTAAATATAACAGTCGAATTGTGGCAGAGGAAGATGTCCTCCTTGTATCCTCTTCTGCTGGGTTTGTTTGTTTTACAGGCTGAAAACCCGATTTTTGCCATGTCAGTTATTGTCATACAAAACCTATCACATATGAGATATTTTACAGCATCTTGCCTGTATCCTCCATGTTACCATGCTCCCTGTATAAGAATGGAACCACCAAAAGCCAAGAGAACCCACGAGGTAGTTATCCAAACCACAGAGATGTAGAAATTGACCCTAATAATGCCAAAGTACCTGATATCGGAGATCAGATACCAATTATGAGCAGAGGCAGAGGTTTTTTATACATCAAACAAATTTTGTGAATATAAGGTAGTATATGTAATGTGTGGTAGGCAGATCCGAGGTCAAAAAGCAACCGTAAAATTTCTGCAAGACAAATTTACAATATTCACTAATTAAGTAATCAAATATGCTCGTCTTCCACATTTTCCGAATTGATACACTGACGCACTATTCTTCGACAACAATGATGTAAGGGATGATCCGAATACTCCATACAATGATGCCCTGATTTCATGTCAGAAGATGGAGAACATCAGCCTCCTGCCAGCCGTGAGTGCATTAAGATGCGGATAAGGCATATTCCACTCAACAAGTGAGTTTTTTCCCGTCATGTACTGCTACAGGCGAGCTAACATATGCAGCTCACCTTTCTAAAGCCCTCCAGCTTCTGCTGTCCCGCATCCTGTGCCCTCCCTCAGTGTTATCATTCATAGAAGCAGCTACCACTGCCTCGTGAGCTGCGACAGGTGGGAATCTAGACATGTTAGAAGCTGTGAGCGTGGGAGCCGTCGTAAGTGCTATTGTTCTAAAACCCATTAGTCAGTTGATTCTCAAAGCACTGATTCTTTTAGAACCCACCCAATAGGATCAATTATTATCTTGTCTTTCCCCACCTGGGTAGATTGAAAGGCAAACTTGACATCCTGAGCTTACGTTGTTCCCTCTACTGCCACAACTCATGACAACGAATGGGTGGAGTGTTAGATGCTGATTGAAATTGACGTGCCCTTGAACCTGTTTTACTTAGACCACAGTCGGAACCAGGAAATGTATTTTCGCCAAAAGTGAGCATCACATGAATCAACTATCCAGCCAGATAAAGGCCACAGTCCGTATTATTACCATCAAAGTCACTGTGTAGTCACTGTGTTAGAGAACATATGCACGAACAATGACAGCAAGATGTTATAAATCCCCGATACACTACTTGACACTGACCCTCAGCAATAGATAATTCGAATATCTATATACCTTCTTGGCTTGACCTTCATTAAATGACAGCTAGGTCGACCGATGAAGAGAGAAGACATTCAACTGAAAAACAATGTATCCCGAATATTCGATATCGGTTCTTTTGAGAACAAGCATAGGCGGACGTTTTCTGAAATCTCTAATACGCCCTCATCCCCATCCCTCACCAGAATCAGCTTGTCATCTTGCCATAATGGAGACAGAGGTAGAGTTCCAGGGTGAGAGGCATGAGGCAGATAACACGCATACATCGAAGGGAGTTGGTGGTGCACGAGATGGTGGAGGATAGTATGGAAGACGCTGGTATATATGAGGGGGGTAGTAACCCGCATTTGCAAAATTCCTGGCGGTCGAGTTCGAGATAGCAAGGTCAGAGTTGCGCATCGGGAGTTGACATAGGCGGAATGGAGGCTATAGGCCTGGATGGTGATAAATGTCTTGCAGTTGACAACGTCTGAGATATAGGACAGGTGATAGACATCCCAGCTGGATGAGTAGGTAGAGGTGGTATCGACTTGTAGTTGGTGTCATGGCAACGTCTCCTTGGGGCTGAAAACCATCTGTAGACTCGGGCAGAGTCTTCGTCAATGGTCTTTTACGTTGAGGTCTGGAAGATAGCACGTTTTGTTCACTTAGGTGCAGCACTTTTAAGCACATCACGTCTCATAGTGTAAAGGGGCAAACCGATCACAGGACGAGTGAGAAGGGATCAAGTGTCCACATCATCAGCTTCAAGATTTGTATATAAGTTTTCACCTCATAGCATTAACGAGGAACAGACAAGCATGACTGATTCAGAAGTTGAACAGATCAGCAAGGCGTGAAGACGCATGCGACTAGAAAATGTTTGACAATCAGCTGAAACCTGCGAGGGCCATCGATAGCTTATCAATGAAAAGATAACAACTGCAAACAATAGACAAACAATGAGCATTGGTATAAACCAACAATGGAAATGACTGAGAAACCGAATGTCATGGAACAAGTATGGTTCCCGTAGCAATCCCTAGATGTGATATCACTGCGTGTTTCGGTGCTTGTCATCTATGATACTACATGAGCCGCATCACCTGTATCTCTTACAACAGGTGCTGCTTCTGGTTCCTCATCATCACTGGAAGATTCAAGAGAACACAGCAATATTACCAGAGGATTACCAGTAAAATATATTATATTATGGTATTTGTCTCTAATCCACAAGGCACGCCATCAAAACATGGCATGGAAATTTGATCCGTTTATCCATAGTAGGAATTCAGGCACTGTCACAACATCCAAGCCTTGTTGATCGATCATTGCAGAGACTTTGTTTTTCAGGAACAGAACAATGTGCAAACCGTGATGATCATTCCTTGATCAGTGGCAGTGTCCGATAGACGTCTAGATATGATATGAAATGAGGTGATCCAAAATAGACGCAGGAATCACGCCATGCTGCAATATGAGTGAATTGTGATACTATGCAGCACGCTTGGTTATGTGCCAGGCTATGACGTATTTATTAGACCAATATGAGATGAATTTCCCATTCGAAACTTGACCCCGTCATTTTGAATCATTGATCCATCATCGCAGGTACTTTATTCCCAGGTGCCTATATTCTTAAGATAAAGTGCCGGTCGTGATTGGCCGCGGGATTAACACTGTTGAGGAGCTTATTGAACCACCGGTGGCAGTGCAAGTCATTTGAACTTTGTTGACAAGTTTTGGTTCCTGAATCATCTCTTGGTTCCTAGATCGTCACTCGATCAATGCTTGGCTACTCAACCATTTTCGGTTTTTGATCAAATCGTGTTTTCTCAATCAACGCTTGGCTCCTCGATCATTGTTTTGATTTCCCAGCCAGATACGTGTTTATAACATTATAACTATCGACGGCTCTCAAGTGTGCACCTCGATAATTGCAATGTTGCGCGAGCGGGCTCCACGTAGAAGCTTGCTGAAGTAATCTGGGTCCGTTACTGTTACTACCTTTCTGGCAACCCTAAAGCATGCTTCCATGGTTTCCTGGAACGTCAGGAAGATCTTGTGAGAACGACACAATCACCATAAAAGAACATGATGTAATGTTCCACCCCTTCCATTCCATCGTTATGCATTTGCTCCACTTATCTCTGAAGCTCGCTAACCAGAAACACAAAGGAGTTAGACATACAGCATTTATACTCCGTCTCCTTATTTCCTTACCTCAGCCGTCTTCAATACAACGAGAAGACTGACTGTGTAAAAGATCTAATTTCACACAGCTGTCTAGAAAATCATCACTATCTATTGCACCCTTCCAGGTTCATGCACCTGGGGAAATATGTGTTTTTGTCTAATTAGTTGCCCTGGTACTTTTTATGACTCGCCAGTGGTGATAGAAATGACTAAGGAGATATCAACAAAGCACAAAAGTATCAGCAATGGTAACAACAAATAAAATGTTCGAAAACAAGATGTACTTTCGACCACGGATCGATGTCAATGAAACATAAGTACCATCAATGATCACTTGTTTCTCAGACGAAGAACGAATGAGAACGTCATATGACGCACTGAGTTAAGAGGATAGCAGAATGCATCTTGAAGAATGGATCACAGAATTCTCCGAAGGCAACACTAAGGGCCGAGATTTTTTTGCTACAAAGAAGGACAAGGGGGATGAGGCCTGCCCAACATATGCGAGAGGAGGAGCATGGCTGTCCACTTCTGTCATTCCATCAACCTGGGAACACTTGAATAGAGTCACTGGCTGAGTCCCACAGCACAAGGGAGATCACAAAAGTTACAGAATTTACATTGACAGAACCATCACTAGCTAGTGTGCACATGTGCATGCCGATAGAGATCCATCGAGGGATAAACTTGCAATGCGATGTATTGTAGTGAATTATGATGCATGTAATCATGGCGACAAGAGAGGTATCATTGTATCATCCAGCTACAGCTGCTCGTCGTTCTTCGGGAGAACAAAGGAGGGCACACGAGAGCTTTTTCCACTGACTCTTCTTTGAGATGAATCTTTGGTACTTGGGGCCATTCGACCATATTCTTGTGACTGGGAAATAGACACGAGAT
>Ga0153953_1000499_pt1 | contig 14018 bp, 15 predicted proteins | sample TSNJ037MetaG_FD_104718 | JGI IMG/M metagenome (GOLD analysis project Ga0153953, IMG submission 104718) | Attine ant fungus gardens microbial communities from New Jersey, USA - TSNJ037 MetaG | ecosystem: Host-associated > Fungi > Mycelium > Unclassified | place: USA: New Jersey, Wharton State...
ACATGTCATATAGCTGTTGTCAGAGATGACATCACCTTCGATACAAGTGGGAATTGTTCTAGCACTTTGCTAGTGGTGGGTCGAGATCCTGGAGGTCTTGACGTGATCTTTTCACATGCTCTACAAGAGCGGTTTGGGCTGCATGTGAAGTGTCAATATACTTACACGGCGGGCATTCTGATGTCAAGTCATTTGACAGGCTGGTGTCAAGTCCGCTAGTGTGATAAGCCTCACCTCAGTAGTCAACAGTATCAATTGACAACTAAGGTGGAATGTATAAAGACAGTGAATATATATGTGTCAGAATCCAGGTAACTCGACTGGTGAGGTGCTGATGATGTTGCTGATGATTCCACCTGTTGATTGTGGAGGTTTGTACTGCGACAGTCCTCTTCAACGAGTTGCTTGGTCTTATTTTGGTGTTAAAGGACGAAGTAAACTCAGATGACACCTTAACGAGTGATCAACTGTATTGAATACCTAAAGGACGAAGTAAACTATGCAAGAGTTAAGTCCGAAGTTGTACAGCGGCTAAAAGATGAGCTCACCTCAGATGACACCTTAATGGGTGATCAACTGAGGGACTAGTTAGGCTACTCGACTTATTATATAACTGCGTATGTCTTAGTACATTGTGTCTCAGGTAATAATATACCATGTCTCAGTAACACAATAAAAGTGAAACCCTCGTGAGTCAGTCCACATCAACAGGTGTGAGCCCCAATCCTCAGTAAACATGCTAGCCTGGTTCACTCGCAATCCAGGGGAAGACGCACTGGAGTGCATTGAAACCTGACCCCTCCAGCCAGAGCCTGGTATGACATCACATCCCTCAGTCATGTCCTGTGGCAAAATCAATGACAGGCCTAGAGGGTCAATGAATGAAGAGGAAGGCACGCATGGGAAACCAAATGCTCATGGGGCAACCATTCAAATGTTACAAGAAAAAAATTAATACTGTACAGAAAATTCTTAGCATATCAGACTGTGGAGAGCTGATCCTGAGTGCTCTTCGCATGCCTCAATATGTTGTCAGAATATCCTATCCCTTTGGATCATTCTTCAAAAAAATGACTATCGACTATATATGATCAATCAGACGCCTCAAATGTACTCAACTCATTTACAACATCCCTTCCTGCTAGACCACCGATATACTTCATGTCAACAGAAGAAGACCCTTGAATTGTATCGGGATCAATGGCAATCCCAAGTCCAATGCGGACGATGATGATCGAAAACACAATTCCCTGTATTCAGTACTTGGTCAGGAAGGTTCAAACAATTTACTATGTTTTTATCTTACAATGGTTGAGGATAACTAGGCAATCGACCGTTAGCGTACTTGAGAATAGAAATGAAAAAGAAGGGTGACTCACAGCATCAACAATAATATATTGGAACCAAGATTTCTGGCCATAAAGAATGAGAAGAGCAATCAGCATGCTTGAATAAATGGCCCCGGATTCAATGACAGCGCGGGCGATCGGATGAAGACTGCTCAAACCACGATGCACAGTCCGATCATTAAGATACCAGATTCTCGAAGCAATCATGACTGGTATGACTTGAGTCTCTTACCCAGTTCGAAGAACAACAATAACTTACTGGTGCAAATAGTACTGGTCGCAAGAGTGAACGCGAAAAAACTTGAAATCCAGCGACCGAGTAATTGAGCGAACACCAATGAACCATCGTTGGCTTTACCCATTGTGACAAGAATACCAATACCGGCAACTGCAAAAGATTGATGAGTGGGCTAAAAGCTAAGAGAAGGCAACACTCACCCAAACTAGCAATATATATTGTACCAGGGAACAGGATAAACACAATGCGCTTGTTCCAGACAATATAACATCGGTAGATCTGTGGGGTATGTCATATTGTATGTTTTTACTATCGCATCACCGTTAAACACTTACGGCTACCGCATCACCAACAAAGGTTTGGACAACATACATTGCACTCCCGAATATTTGTGTGAATTCGGCTAGTTTGTTGTAGTATTCTTCAGTGTGGCCTTCATTGATAATAAATCCCCTGATTATCCTGGTAAAGTTGATGGCCAGTTGCTACACGGTTATAATTTTATGAGAACAACGCAGGATGCCATGAGTCAGCCTTACCGTGGTGGAAAGCACGAACATGACAATCGCCGCGAGGAGCATAGGCTTATTCAGAGGATGACCGTGTGGCCGACGATAAACCAACGTCCAATAAGTGAGCACGAACATGACAGCGAACGCGCCTAACGAAAGTTTCAAATCTAGCCATCCTAGAGAAGAGATGATCAAGATTCCTACCCCAGAGGCATGACTGTATGAAAATGGCAATTAGTTTAGACTGCAACAAGGAACCGACAGTTAGTGTTTAGTTAGTGTTTATAGAATATATTGAGAGACAAACCTCGTTCTCAGTGACAGCCATTTCAATTCGATGGGTACTAACTAATCGAGCGAGCGTGTTAATATGTGGGGTAGCAGGCAGCTTGCTTAGGTAATGGGTGGTAGTTGCCCCTAGTAAACGACCGCCTAGACCGGGGGCTAACTTTTTTAGTTTGTTTCAAGATCAATTTCAACCCTTAGTGTAGTGAAGATTTCTTGATCTCTCTCAAGTTTCAGATAGATATCTTCATTCAATTATAGAAGAAAATCTACCCTCTCCACATCATTGTCCCCTTCGAACTCGAAAACCTGCCCACAATAGCCTCGCTTTTAAAGGTACTCCTTCCTGCACTGAATCCAATTTTCAAAATCTTCATCAACTGGAACCCATAAGAAAATGGCCGTGAAACAGCATCTAGATACCACCAGAAGCCTTTCCATAAGTTGGAAGTGAGAATAGACGAAGCACAATCAGACAACTTGAAGGGCGCCACATGACGAAAATGTTCCGGGTTCACACACGTAGTCATTGGAACAGAGCCATCAGTTTCTATCACTCCGAAATCGATGCGTGAGGACTTCTCGAGTGTTTTATTCCAGTGCGTGTATATCCCCATATGTGCAGTATCAAGGTAGTGCCTCATGTCCAATCTAGTTAGACCCTTCGGATCAAAAATGATAGAAATTTGCGTCTTATCGCTCGGAAAATGGTCATGAATGTAATCTCAATCTGGAGGCTTGCCATGAGGAGATGCTACAACATTCATTCGCGCATGATACCACCCGATTGGAACTGCCAGCCCAATTGCTCATATGTCCAACCAAAACATGAGCCTCCCAATTCAGGAGAATGGAATCCACAGACCGAACGATGCATCCCGGGCTTCAAGTGAATCCTATCTAGTGTCCACATATCGGTGTCCGACAATTCAACGATCTACAGGAGCCCTCCTCAGGTGAAAAGAGTTTAGTAATACAATGGATCCAGCTCACCGAGATGTTCTCAGCAAGTCGAGCCTCATGTTCAGATTTCGGTACCACGGCTGTACCCCGCTGAACAGCCCAACTCAGGATTACTTGCGCAGGAGTAACGTTCAAGCGTCTTGAGATGGCTTGTATGTCTTGGTCATTCACGAACTTCTGTTTGCCGACTGGCGAATAAGCCACTAGAAGAATCCCTCTATTGCGACAAAATTCGAGCAGCCTATGTTGTGGCAAACATGGATGGGCCTCGACTTGATTGACAGCTGGGACAATAATTGATCTTGGATGATCCAAAAGAGAGGCAAGATGTTTCTCCGACATATTGGATACACCAATAGCCTTCGTTTTCCCTGGTAGTAAAAAAGCAATCTATTAGTTTCATGATGGTCACACGAATTCTGTCTGATGCTACCTGTTCTAAGGACTTCCTGCATGGCCCACCAAGTTTCAAGAAAAGCTGGACTTTCATCAGGCTGAAGCGCAGACCCTAAGATGAATGGTATTTGACACGCAGCGAGACAGTGACAGGAACACTCAACCATCAGCTCGCAAAGCCATAGGCCAATGCATGAGGTACATGTCGACATAATCTAGCTGCAGCTTCGCGAGGCTCGTCTCGAGTGCGCTCAATGGGTCCCAGTGGTCCTCGCTCCTGCGGGGACTTGGATCTCAGTTTCTCTTCATTAGGTACGCAAAACTCACGCAAGTTTTGTTGTGACATACACTTCTGAGCGAGCTATTCCTGATTCACGAATCGCTTGACCCACCGAAACTTCATTTCCTATTCTTGCGGTGAACGCGGTGCAAACATAGGAAAACAAAAAATTGTATACCGTAGTTTGCGGCCTATCAGTCCCCAAGTATATCATTAATCCCCTCGATGTAGGGTGATACATCATAACTCGCCGTGTCAATATGACGGTATCCTAGCCTGAGAGCAGTCTTGACCATATTCACCACATGAGGACCTTCTCCCTGTCGGCCCATCCAACATCTAGTCTGTAGTTCCAGCTCTCTGCAGAGAGGACACGCAGGAACTCACCCGACTCCAACGGCGCTGATGACATGACCGTTATTAAGATGAAAGGCCTTTAGCGGTTCAGCATCCATGATGTGTCAGCTAGAATGTGAAGAATCAGACAACATCAGAAATTTCATTATTGGATATCAGAAATTTCAGAATCCGCAGATGGGTTGACCTGAAATAGGCTGTCCATTCTGATTCTCATCGATCCCTTTGCCATGTCGAAACCGCCGACGATTCTCCAGAAGATCTATGCCCAACGGGCTCAAGACGTTGAGGTAGCCAAAAAAACACCGGGGACAACGCCTGAAGACATAGCCCAGCTCCTCTCCGTGCATCTTGCACCTCCCCTTATTCCTTTTGTCGGCCGCTTGAAGAAGAATCCTAGCGATGCCACTTCTGGTATGTCGCTTATGGCAGAGATCAAACGCGCATCACCCTCCAAAGGCAACATCTCTCTTACAACGCCGGTCGCCGAGCAAGCTTTGACCTATGCTTTGGCTGGTGCCTCAGTCATCTCAGTTCTCACGGAGCCTCACTGGTTCAAAGGATCTCTCCATGACATGCTCATGGTCCGGCAGTCTCTGTCAGGGATTCCAGACCGACCCGCTATCCTGCGCAAGGAGTTTATCTTGGACGAGTATCAGATCGCAGAAGCACGACTATACGGTGCTGATACAGTGCTTCTCATCGTTGCAATGATGAACGATGAATTGCTGGCCAGGCTTTACAACTATGCTCAAAGTCTTGGGATGGAGCCACTTGTGGAGGTAAACAGTGCTGATGAAATGCGTCGTGCTCTCAGCATCGGAGCAAAAGTCATCGGTGTCAACAACAGGAACCTTCATGATTTCAATGTTGACATGGGAACTACTTCACGTCTTGTAGACATGGTGAAGGACAGGGATGTCATTCTCTGTGCTTTGAGTGGCATCTCAACCCCCCAGGACGTTCGCACTTATAAAGATCAGGGTGTCAAGGCCGTATTGGTGGGCGAGAGCTTGATGCGAGCCAAAGATACCGCGGCTTTTATCAGAGAACTTCTTGATTGGCCTGATGTTTCACGCGTAGAGGCCCAACGAACACCTATCGTCAAGGCTACTGGAGTCATCAACCCAAGCCAAGCACAGAGTCTCGTAGGAGCTGGCGCATCCATGCTTGGATTGGTATTTGATCCTACCCTAGCAAATTCGATAATACTGGATGACGCTAAAGCTATCCGAAAAGTGTTCCCTAAACCAACCATCGACTCGATACTCCCCGCCTCGCCAGAACAGACAAATGTTCCATGGTTCCACTCCAATCTCTCAACGATTCTCTCCAAGTGCTCTGGACAGCAGCCGCTTCTTGTCGGCCACTTCACCACCCATCCTTCTCATACGCTGGCATTCATCCTTGAAGCCATCGTGGGCGCTTCACTCGACCTCGTCCAATTTGACGGTGCGCTTCCAGCTGAATGGGCGCATTTTATACCAGTCCCCGTTATTCGGCGTTTCGCCTCTCCAGCCTCCGCTGCAGATAAAGCGGCAAACGCGATTGTCCATGACAGTCCTGCAACAACCGCCACAATTGTTCTAGGGATAAATGATGCCAGCCAGATCAATCGACATGGACTGCACTCCTTCGCCCTGATCGACCTCACAGTTTGCAATGGTTCCACCTCTGTCTACGTCCCATCCAATAACGAGCCCAGCCCTGGCCATCAAACGATCTCCGATGCCATTCCAGATGCTGTCTTCAATGTGTCACTCAAAGGCCAAGGCGTTGGTGCAAAGGCATCGCTGAAAGGTGTTGCTGGTACAAAAGAACTTGTTTTTGCTGGAGAATCGGGTGGAAAATGGCCCATGCCCATCTTGATTACTGCTGGGCGGGAGAAAATCAGGGCTGACGTCGTGAAGGAGACTGGTGCTTGGGGTGTTGACATCGAGGTTGACCCAAGTGAAAGCGGATTAGAGGATTATATCCAGAGTTTGCGAGCCTAGTTTTTTGGAGTGCGTTGATGCTGAGTCGATGATTGAAAGAATGGATATACAAGGAAGAAAGCATATTATTTGATGTACTTGTACTCTGTAGTAGTACTTGACTTGTTAAGTAACACCATGCGACTAGAGGTCATTCGTGTTATGTTATATTCTATTCCTTAGTGGTGACATGGTCTGAAGTTGGCTGCCCCCTCTCTTTTTTTCTTGGATTCCTGGTGAGAAAAGCTCTAAAGAATGATCCTAAAGAATGATATTCATAATGTCCTAGTAGCTTGCTACTAGATACCATTAATAAACTCTTGATTAGATTAATCAATCACCATACCATGATAGAATCATAATATTATTGTTATCAGTGGATATAAATATCTGACAAGACTGTACAATCATGTAAGTGGTAAATGAATCAAGTGTGAACAACCTTAAATACCTATGAATTGTTGGATATTGAATTTGATGCCAAGATAATGATTCAAAGACTTCTTTTTCCTTTCTAGAACTTCCTTGTAACTGATGGATGACAGACATAACCTCAATTACAATTTCAGCAGGAAAGTGAACATGATACATACAAAAAAATTTAACTTTCAGAATTAGTTATAAAGTGTGCCTCCAGCACAGTGATAGCTTGTTTGCTACTTGTCTGACAACAATATTCCATTAGTAATCAATGCAGTTTTTGTCTGATAAACTCCTTCTCAAGGAGGATACGATTATCTAAGCAGTTCTGACCATGGACAAAGCTCCAGAGATTCATTGCATCTACCATGAGTTCTGTGAAACATCCAAAGATCGTTGGTATGTTGCACCGAATTGTCTATTCGCCGACTGATAGTGCTTCTCAGGATTTGAATTGGTGGAGAAGATAGGCGGAGGTGGATTTTCAAGGTAGACATCTATCGCTATAATGTCTCGTCAGAAAGCTCAAGAGGCTTCAGTGTATTTCGTGCGGTCAACGTCACTGAGCATCGTGTTGCTGCGTGCAAAGTGATGGCACTGACACCATCCACGACGGATAAACAACGAAAATCTATCGACAAAGAAATACGCATTCATGCTGCCTTGAGACATGACAATGTCCTCGAGTTTCTCAATGCTGTAGTGGTAGAGCTTAAACATTCCCACCTCTATTTTCCTGGCATATACATGTTGATGGAACTCGCCGCCGGTGGTGATCTTTTTGATAAAATTGGTCAGCTAGTAGCTGCTGAACTGTAGCTATTCCTGAACATTTTTGCAGCACCAGGTATTGGAGTTGGGGATGAGGTTGCTCATTATTATTTTGGACAGTTGTTAGCAGGCATGGTACGTGTCTATATCACATCCTATCTCTCCGAAAACGATTTCATTAATTCCAGGGATATATTCACAGCCAAGGCGTTTGTCACCGTGATCTAAAACCAGAGAATTTGCTTCTGGATGCTGCTGGAACCCTCAAGATATCCGACTTTGGACTCGCTGCGGTCTACAAATTAGTTGATTCAGGAAAAACGCGACCTCTTACGGAAAGATGTGGTAGTCTTCCCTACGTCGCGCCAGAGGTGAATCTCATATCCACACTTGGTACATGTGTTTGTGATAGTCATTAGCTGAACAGTGATTATCCTTACCAAGCTGAGCCCGTGGATGTATGGGGCATAGGTGTCATCCTGTTCACTTTACTACTAGGCAGTAAGTTCATTTGAGCCACCAAGCATGAACGGTCTTCCTTATCAACTGCTTTTAGACACACCTTGGGATGAACCCACAATCCGCAGCCCTGAGTTCTGTCAATATGTGTCAGGTACTATCTTCGAGAAGCAACCATGGCAACGCTTGAACACGTTTGTCCTAGGTACCTGTTTGATTTGATGGACTGGATCCTTTGTTTGAACAGTTTCCTGTGTAGATCTTATACGTGGGATGTTAACGATCGACCCAACACAACGTATGACACTGGACGGGATTCAAGCGCACCCCTGGGTAGTGAGGCGAGTGCCCTTTGTCTTGTTTTATCACTGATATTCTGACCGTTAGCTAGGCCAAGTCAGCTCATATCTCAGAATGTGGTTGCGCTAGCAGAGAAATTGACAGAATCGCTGCGTACCATCGGTGACCTAGAATTGGCAAATCCGATATCGCAAACGTAAATATGAGAGTTATATTGTTATATGACACTTATTTGATTCTAGAAATCTTGATCAAGAACAGGATGAGTCAGTGGCATCCACGGGATGCCGTTCTCAGTTCACACAATCACTAATGCTCTTTGTAAGACATTTCATTTCGCATTCCCCGGCCACAAGACTCATCCACAATAGTCTCAGACACAGTCTGGGAGTCGGTACACACCGCATCTCACCCGCTTTTATGCCTCAATTGGTCCCTCTATCCTTTTCGACATGATCTTCGAGACTTTGCTTGTCCTGAACGTACAATGCAAAGCCACCCCTAATTCAAATGATGGACCAACCACTGAATATCGTTTACGCATAGGTGGTCATGACAAGCGTCAGATGATATTTAAGGGCTGGGTCGTCATTGAAAAGTTCGTGTACAAAGATCACGCAGAAGGTAGTTTTGTCGTTATGAAAAGAGATGAAGTAAGTAAAATGGCCGTCTTCTACGTACAAGAAAACTTATTTTCATTATTCCAGGGCAATCCAATCTCCTGGAGGCAGCTTTGGAAAGCGATAATCGAGTCCGAAACCGTCGGTCCCCATGTTTTACGAAAATGATTATCTCGAGCTTTGTTTTTTTGGCTTGGATCGATGTGTTATCATATTTGTATGTAATGTATCTTGAAATCCATCATATGAATACACTTCAATAAATAATACAGGTGTATCACTTTACGCCAAAAATGATCGGTACGAATCCCTCAAAAGGATGATCATTTGTGGAGAGTGATGTCATGAAAGCTCGATAAACAAGAGTAGAACTCTGCACAGGTCTCATCCTTGCAGTCTTCGCTATTCTTGCCCTTTCATACCTATGAGTGATCCAGACGCTGGTACGACGTACAACGGCCCGAGTGAGTCAGGATCTAGTAAACCTGGTTCCACCGTTGGGGATAAAATCAAGTGCGCATTGCCTGTGCCGTTTAACGATATCTATGCCTGATTCTGACACCCATAATTCTGGTTTGCGATGAAGGGGTGTTGCGAGAGTGATTCACGGTGTGTGTTATAAGGCTTGAGCACAGACTCATAAAGTCAAATCATCCACATCCAGGGATAGGAGAAGAAGTCCGAGGTTATGCAATGAGCATTGTGGATAATACACTCAGCAACGAAGCTAAAGGAAGTGACAGGAACGGTGCTGTCACTGAGAAAGGAAAGCTGGAGGTCAAACGCGGTTTGGCAGATTTGGGGATTAAGGGAAGAAGGGCCACGTCCACGAGTGATGAGGACCAAGTAACACCAGATTCCAGCTCTAGTTATAGTGGAAACGCGGTTTCTGGTAAGTGACGCCGCCTTTTACAGACTATTAGCTGATTCAGGCTTCATTTCCCCATCCAGGAGATGACGGACGGGGGAACAGTCGCTGACGCTTACGCCTTTCATCACAATCACTTGAGAATGCCATAAACTTACTGTATCTTACATTAGCATTTGTTCCAATTGCGAACCAAAGGCAAGCTATTGTAGTATAATTAATGCTTGAGTTGTAACCAGCAACCTTAATAAGCTTTTTCGCTTAAGGGTTTGCCATACTCTGGCCAGCCTCGAACTTATTGAAGCCTTACATCTGGAGAACAGGACCATGAAGATAGAGCACTATAGACCAGTCCCGTTGCACAACCCAATATCGATCGCCTTTGCCTCGCACGAAAACACTCATAGCGAACTACTAGAGAAGTTCATGGTTCTAGGTTAGTGTCACTTCGAAAATTTTATTCAATGGGCTATACATCAAGTTTATAGTTTAAAGTAATTATCAGAAATTTCTGAGATCACAAGCTTTGAAATGCTCGACCCTTGTACAAATACTATGAACGGACATTTCTACTGGTACATGAATCTTCCATGTTAAGTTAAATGTGGTCATCGTAATTCTTTAAGTCAGTACCACCCCTCCATGAACCCTACCAGCATCATCATTAGCAATTAGACACCTGTAGGATATTTGACTGCAGCAAGAGCAATGGAACATCATACATGATGGACGAAGAAACGTAGCCATCCAACCTTAAATTGTGAATTTCGGGGCACGCAACTCCCTCAAATCATCAATGACAAGAGTCATAGACCCCCGATTCCAGTAACCCATCCATACTTCTTCAGAACGAGTGATACAAGTCTCATTATAACCCCCCTCCGCAAACTCATTTACAAGAGTCTCCTCTTCCTCTTCCCGTTCTTTCGCCTGTGTAGGCGAGACCTTGATTTGGGCAGGGGTAGTCGAAGATGGTTCAGGTGTTACGCTGCATGAAGTCTTTGCCACTGATGAGAATTGATCTCGACAGGATGAATGTGACTGTGAACTCGATCGACTGGAATTGACACAGGTTGAATTTGTAGACAAGGCATCAGAGTACATTTCGGGATGGGAAGCGGTTATAGATGTGGGAGTTGGGTCTTCGAAGTCGTTTGATGTAATGAGATCTGCAACAGGTATCCGAGTGGGATCAAGTTCAGATGAAGGAACAGATTGAAAAGTTATTGGTGATAAAGGCGAGACAGGGGATATGTCTGCCGTGTATCCAGAGGCTGTCGGTGTAACAGCAGTTGAGATAGAGTGCTCAAATTCGATTTTCCCGCTGCTGGTCAAGTTTGGAGTCTGGGAGGGAGCGGAGGGGGATAACGCGCTGGTAAGGGAAAGACTAGCTCGACGACTCTGCCTTTTTAAAGATTTGTGCTTCTTGTCCACCACCTGGGAATGAAGTGATATGTCATCCTGGGAAGTCGGGGGAAAATTACGAGATTCAAGATTATGAACTGATGATGGCAAACCCAGAGGGGTATTCAATTCCAATTCACGAACATCCGGACACGATTGGGTCGATGGCGGAGAGTTAACAAAACCTGAGCAAAGAGTTGCCGGCAAAGAACCGTTCAATGAGTTTTGTGGACCGTATGGGGAGGGATCAGTTGCTGAGGCCCAAGGATCGGCATTTTTAAATCGAACAGATTCCAAAACACATGTGTCATGGCACCGTGGTTGAGACATCAAAGTGGGCGTCCTCTGTCCCTTAAATGAAGGATTCCTTGTCTTGGCGAGGTTTTTGAACGTGGGCCTTTTAAGCAAGAGAGGGATTGCCGGTGTTCGCGGATTTCGTACTTCTTCCGAGTGTTTTGAAACATCTAACACAGTCCAAGGAGCAACAGCAGCACTGCTACTACTACTAGAATGAGAATGACTTCCTCCTGAATTGTGAAGCGATTTCGAATCGGGATGGTGAGACCCTAAGATGACTGCGGATTGGGCACCGTGCAAGGCGGGAACCGAAAAGTTGGATTTATGTGTGCGGCTCATTGGAGACTGGATGTGAATAGCGGAAGACGCCAAGTTTCCTGAGACGCGAGGATCCATGGACGAACCTCTGCAAAAGCCGTCTGGCAGCAATGGTCAACTTCCTAATCCAAGTCAGGCTGCATTCAAAATTTCCAATGGTCAAAACTTACGATATTCAACTAAAGAAATGGTTGGAGAAGGGAAGAACAGACGTGCGAGCGCAGCAATGGGTCACGGGCTTACAAGCGAAGCACCATGTTACACATTTTCGAAGGCATCGGAGTTGTAATCATGATTATGGTTATTGCTGTGCTATTGCGGTGCATGATTGACATAAAGCGGATTAGCCGGCCGTGTGTGACCGGGGTCATCTTACATTGTACCCGCGACTAATTTAGAACTCCGTGCAACGTGTGGTGGTGTGAGAGAACCGCACAGATGTTGTGATCCTCAGACGCCAAGAAAAAGGAGATCAGGCCCAATGTGCAGCAATTAATATGAGGTGTCAGTAGGGTATGTGGGAGAAGATAAACAAATTCCCAAGTTAGTGATAGAAGCTCCTCAGGAATTTCACATGCCTACTGCATTCCTAGGAAGCCGCCAAGTCACCGCTTTCGGGAACAGTTGTCAGAATATGATAACTGATAACGCAGTAGCTTCAGCCCCACAATGGAGACCCTGGTCCAATAGTCTAGCTTGGTCATATCACTTGCAATGACCATGTATAACACGTATGAAATCAGTAATGAGCAAAATGCATAGTTGTCCCATTATTGTCCGCTCAAATGACTATCAAAATCATGACTCCAGACATTATTCCCGGTCAGCGCTATCGTTGAGAAGGCGTCGCTTCTTGTCCATCTGCTAACAAAATAGACTTTTCCTGAGGAACATCACCCATCGCTTTTCTCAACTGTTTTGCATTGAGGAGCTTTGCGTATCGAGGCTGCACGAATATGGCACTGGAAAACAATGAGTATAACTGGACAGGGCTGCTGCAGATAACTCACTTGGCTTCGACTAATAGCCCGCCATCTAGATCCTCAACGCGTCCACTGACAACCGCTTTACGACCTTTGGCTTCAACGAGCGAAGTGTGGATCACTATAAACTGAGGGACGTGAATTCAAGGAACGTACAGTAAGATATAGAATAGACAAACCTGATCTGCGCGAGTAGGTGCACGATAATTTAGCGTTAGTTTGGCTGTAACACCGATTTTGTCAGGTAAATTAATAATTGCCTGATGGCGAATTCAGGGGTGACCTCCAATAACAACAAGATACCTGATACGCACTGTTCTGGCAAGAGACTCATCTAACAAGGCAGCAAGTAGTCCGCCGTGAATGATTCCATCGTGGCCACACAGGGCTCTACCAACATGGATGAACACCATACTCTCAGTATCATCCTTCTTCGCTCTAACAAGAGGCATACAGGCAAGTTTTCCCGGCCCACGTAGTGTTCCAGCGGTCAAACTATTTACCCTTTTTTCTTCCGGGTATTTGTGATACGGGCGGGTTTCATACCATTCATCCGCATCCGGAGACTCCCTGATTTTTCGTAATTGGGGCAAATTCTGTAGCTTTTCCTCAAGCGCGCCCATGACAGCTATTGATTCCGGGGAGGTAGAATCGGCAGGTGGTCCAGGAGCCGGTCGGGAGAAGAGGATTGACAGAGGTGGTGGTGGGCATACTGCGCCAAAGATATAGGCACCTATCGAGAGGACTGCTGCTGCGGAGAAAGCTACCCACGGACGACCTGTCCATAGTCTTGGACGGACAGCTTTTGTGGTGGAGGAAAAACGAAGACCATTCTTTAGCGGGACTGGATTTCTTGTTCGTGAAGCAACGCGAGGAAAAAGAGATAACAACATGCCTCTGTGCTTGCACCTGGGACCATAGTGAACCAGATTTTTAGAAACCAGGGAACGAATGACTCACCGTCAGTGACAACGCAAAATATAGTTGATCAGCTGACTTTTGATCACACTGGAAAAGGGTTTATCATCAATGCTGATTGGTATATGCCGGCTACAGAGAATTCTAAGTCCATGAGCTATATAACAGGGGTAACATACAGGTCGGGTTGAGCGGGTGATGAGAAGTATGATTATTTTTAGAATTATTCATGAGAGCACCAGGTTTCTCAAGTAGATACAATTTGCGATGTGTTCTCGTGTTTGTATTTTCCACGTGATCTGACGAG